>Ga0315915_1007387_pt1 | contig 13152 bp, 5 predicted proteins | sample MpolbnodulesMG_FD_207738 | JGI IMG/M metagenome (GOLD analysis project Ga0315915, IMG submission 207738) | Medicago polymorpha root nodule microbial communities from Los Angeles, California, United States - branched nodules | ecosystem: Host-associated > Plants > Roots > Nodule | place: USA... | reverse complement strand
GTCACTTGTTCATGACCTGTAGAGAAAAAAATTGGCTTAAAATCATAATACTGAAAGGATTTTTATCCAAAAATTTATAGATTTTCTCCTAAAAATAGACCAAAATTTATATGGGATTGAGCTTCAAAATATTGTACATACATTGACTATACTAGAAGGACTTCTAACATTTTCTTGTGTAGTACCAAGAGAAATTTTCTTTCAGTCTGAACATGCCTAAGTAGCAGTCCTTCCTTTTTCGAAACTTGTCTATTCTCCTTTTTTCTACTGTTTACAGATCATTTCCAATTTTAGGGCATATAACAAAAACAACAATAAGAACCAAGCCTTACCCCATAAGTGGGGTCGGCTATATGGATCAAATTACGCCATAAGGTTCTATTATAAACTATATTTGGATCCAACTCATTAATATTTAAATCTTTCCTAATAGTTTCTCTTATAGTTTTTCTACGTCTTTCTCTACCTCTTGTAATCTGACTATCCTCCATCTGATCTACTTTCCTTACTACAGAATCTACATGCCTTCTCTCTAATGTGTCGTTTCTAATCTTATCCCATCTAGTCTTCCCACACATCCAACGCAACTCCTCATCTCCGCTAGGCTTACTATATTCTCGTGTTGGTTCTTAACCGTCCAGCACTTGGTTCCATACAACATCTCCGTTCCATATAACAAAAAACAAAAATTAATTTAGTCACCAAAAAAGAGAGCTTTCAGCAAAACTTAACCAATACTAATTAAGCCTACGGACTGGGTGAATGATTTGAATCAAAAAACAAATAGACCCAAAAACTTTGTTTACATGTCATACAGACACAGCACTTGAGTTATGACGTGTGCTTCAAAACTTATTCATAATGTGCTCATACCCTGGACCAACGAGAGTTGAAAGTTATATCTCCTTGTTCTTTAAGCATTGACTTAAAACTGTCAGCAGCAGCATCACGCATTGCTTGAGCTTTTTCTTCGGTGGCTTTCTTTAAAGGAAGCACTCTGAAACACAAACATGAAACCCATCAACTAGGATTCTGCAAATATTACATCGACATAAGAAACCATTTACCATGCAAAATCCAAAGAGTTTAGAGGGCATAAGGACACACCCACAGTGAATCCGAGAGTCTGTCATTAGCCTACTACCTGCTGACTCATGTTGCTTTCAAGCATAACCATTAGAAATCATTTCTCTGTCTAGGAAAAAGTTCAATATCAATGCAAATGAGGATCCAAACTAAAACAATATATATACAGACAAAGGCAAGAACTTAGCTGAGTCGGATGTACCAAATTTCGAGAAACAAAAATCAAAAGGGATGGCTTGAAAGGTGGCATTCGTTTTGGATGAACTGTTGCATGTAACAAACGTGCTGACACTAGCGAAATAGGAAGACACCCGCATGCAGCAAGCATGACTTGATTTGTTTGTTTGCCTTTATGCCTTTCGTTATAAGGAAATGAGTTACACTAACAGAAATTCCATCTCTTGGTGTCCTTGGAAGAGAAGGTGGAATATAAAGGAGTAAGAAGGAAATAGTATGCTGTCATTCCTAAGGTCACTTCTAGTCATGCACTAGAGCCTAGAAGATGGCTATTCTCAAACAAAAAAAAAACAAGTGTTACTGTTCCAATTACCAAGCAAGTATATGATTGTTCAATCCCACTTTCTCAACCAAAAAATATTTCCCGGTACTAATTTAAGCTGAACCATGGATGACCTTAATGATTTATTCTTTAAACATTATCAATCTGAGACCATAAGAAAGCAATATTGCAAGATAAAAAACTCGAATGCAGTGGCATAGACAACACGAGTATCACAGCAAATTAATAGGAAAAAACCCAAATAAAGCATATAATAGGGATCAAGACATTAACACATGTGCTCCTATTTTAACATAATATTGAATATTCAACTGAAAAGATAACAGAACCTTGGATTTCAATAGTTTATGTTATTTCTCACAAGCACTATTAGAACACTGACATCAATCATCTCATTACGAGGTAGGTTGTTAATCATCCCCTACCCATCTTGGGATATGTGGTTCTCTCAAACACTATGTTTTATTTCTAAGCCGAAAGATCTACATTTGCTAACATTGTACTGAATCAGAAAATGGCTGAATTATACATAGATCACTCTCTTAGGTTGAATACTATAAGGGAAACTGGTGCTACAAAGCCCCCACCATGATAGGACCAGTGAAGGGTCACCCATTATAGGTTAATTGTACACAGCCTTACCATGCAAGTGCAAAGAGGCCGATTACATGAATCAAACTTGCAATAATATACTAGAGACATGGTTGCATGCCAAGGCACCCCTTGTGCAAGGTTGAATGCAGTATCAACAAAATTTGTTTGCTACTAAAGAAAGCATTATAATTAAATTAAAAAACCAGCCTACCAGGATAGTCAAATACCAGCCCTTTCAAATTTTTATGTCCAACATACATACATGAGTAATTGGCTAAGAAATTCAAGGACTTAAACATGAAAAACAAATACTAGATTTTCACATTAAGAATGCCAAGTGTATAAATGAAGACTCTCATCCATAAAACCTCCATGAAAAAAAAAACAAATGATGTGTAAATGTTTGGCAGGTGCAACAGATAAACTTGGCTAGCAGACTCTAAATTAAGATCAGTGTGAAAACTAAAAATCCAAATAAGTAATCTAATGGTAAGGATGATGATTATGTGAACACGTCATATACAAAGAAAATGAAGTTAGAGAGTTTAAAAATGTCCAATTAAATTCAAAGTGTCACCTTTCGTTCAGAAGGTGTTCCCGTTCCTTGCGGTCCAATGCCTCAAACCGTGGATCATTTCCCCATTTCTTTCGAAAAGTGTGATAGTCAGTCTTGTCATCAATATCCTGAAAAAGAAATGATCCACAAACTTTCAGTAATTCCACAAATTGAAGGTAGATAGACTTGATACTAGAACAATTATAAGAACAAATGAGCTCCAAATTGAGGCAACATTAACCTCTGAGGCTTCGTCTAGTAGCTGCTTAAACCCCTCAATTGCAGCCTTTTGTGCAGCACGTTTTTCCTTGCGTTCTTCTTCCGCACGATTTTTAACATAATGTTCAAACAAGGATCTCCTAGCAGAATAGCTAGGTATAGCCTGTAATATTACATATCACCATTAGTATATAATTTTTTTGGAAAGAATTAACTAATGCACAACCAAACCAATTTGACCGAGTTCCGAATGAAGGAAAGGCTCCAACTCCCCAAAAAAATAATGGAAAACATTTGGTCTCAAAATACCTTAAAACGAGGATCAAATACTATCTTTGGTAGTTCTTTCTCCCATTTTGAGAATGGTGCCACGCCACGCTCCTTAAGCATCTCCTACAAAATCCATAGGAACAAATAAATACAAAATAATACTAGATTTAGACTAAGGCACATTTGAGAGTGCACTTATGGTTTAGAAGAAAGAAAAAATAATGCATAATATATAAGGGTGAAAAAAGGTTTAGTAGAAAGAAAGAAAAAAAAACAGGGTAGTCATAAGTATATATTCCAACGATAATTTAAGCATGGTTAAAAAAATAATGCAATCATTGGAAGATCAGGTTTCCTGATAACAGAAACAAAGACATTAAAAGGAAAGAAGAGAACATGAACTACATCAGCTCAAAGAAAAAAAAACAAATTTACCTTAAATTGATTTATGCACTCCTCCTTTGAAGGCCCGCTATCCTCGTCTTCTGAATCTGAAGATGTATCAGAGACATTAGCATCGCCATTAGCATCTTTTTGTTTGTCTTTGCTATTATCATTTTGCAGGCTCTTAGCTGTAGATTCGGTTGCTTTTGAACCATTTGATTCAGATCCTGGTTGCACTGATGGAGTAGGAATAGAAGAGGATGTAACAGGTGCTCCTGATTCCTGCAACTTCTTCTTGATCAAATCCAGTGCCGATGGTGAGCTCTGTACGATAGAGGGTTTAGAAGCTACAGCATCACGACCACCAGTGGTAATAGCAGGAGCATTCAGAGTAACCATTCCAGACCCTCTCTCAGACAATACATTAGTATTTGGAACGGGCGTCGGATGATCTTTTGTAACATCACTGTCCTGCTTTTTTTTCAATTCCACCACCTCATTGGGGATTTGCCAGCAGCTTGTCTGATACAATACAAAGCCCAAAGAATAAGCAATGACATCATAGATAAATGCCATCACAATGTAAATAACAGTAATACCAGTACCTATATATGAAATAAAATTTATCCAATTTAAAAAGTTCTAGTGAATATGTTGCTTATTTGGGAAAACTAAGGATGGTTAATGCTAAATTAATGCATTGACTTAATAACCACTACTCCCTCTGTCCCAAGTTACAAGCGAAATTTGGTCAAAGAAAATTGATGTATTTGGTCAAAATTTTGAACCAAACACATCAACTTTCTTTGACCCATTTTTGCTTATAATTTATGACAGAGTATGTAGGTTATATTGATAATAAAATATGCCCCATTGCTTTTGTGCAAACCAACAAAAAAACTTCTGTAAGGTAGGACACACCAAGTGCTGATAAAAAAAACCACACTAAAAGGTTAGATAGAGAAGTATCTGTTTTGCAGGGCAGCAATTAACTGAGATACAGTTTTAGAACCTGACTTGCACATTATACACATGTCATGGGAAAGGACAGTGAAGCAGAAGAGCTTGTAAATATTTTGTTAATTCTATCAACAACTGTTGTCCAAACAAAAAGAACAGAGCCTTGAGATTTGCCAATGTCTCCAACTATACTACCAAGAATGGTTTGTGCATCTCTAACACACCCCGGCACATGAGTTCTTTGGGCATGAAATGTGGACAAACAGGTAAATAAAATCACATGTTAGATCCTACTATCCTAGTATCCCAGGTTGCCGAGCTTTGCTTGCTGCTACGATCCCAATCAGAGCTAAAAAAGCAATTTGGCGTGGTTGTCTGGAATCATCCAATGACCTTGTCGCCCAATTCCAAAAAATGAAAACCAAGGCCCCTTGAAATCTTCCAATCCCTATAAACTCTAGTCATCCATTTGATCCTTTCCCTACTAATTGTTCACTCTCCTTGATCTTTGAGCTGTGGGTTCTAAGCTTTGATTTGTAGTTGCTACTTGAAGTGGCTTGTAGGTTACGGTTGGGAAAGAAAGGCATGTCGGTGGGTCAGGTGGATAGGATCAGTTGCAGATTGGTCTCTTCCTGGCTGGCTTTGATGTGCTGCCTCTGGTTGTGGTTGTACTCAGCTGCTTGCTGTATAGTCCAACTGTTTTCAGCCTCTGTTTTGTTTCTCTGATTGTGGCATGTAATATCCAATCAGATATTTATTAGTTGGGCTTTTTCATTTCAGTGATTCAGATTTTTGTGTCAAATATATGTCTATTACATTATGTCTTATGAGTTTTAAATTAAACTTGTGTGAGCTTCATATACATATCAATTCGAATATAATTAAATGTTGCTTGTCGTTGTTATTGTTATCATTTTAGGTAAGATTATAACTTGTGTTATATTCTCAGATTTTGCCTGTTTCACTCCCCTTCTCACTCCAAGAGTCTATTTTACATTATGAAGAAGTCTAACTTCATTGCAAAATACGGGGCAGCCAGGATCATACTCCTAACAATTTGGACATATATGGACCATCTCTCTTTGAAGCTTAAGTTATTAGCCGGAAGCCCAAGAATGATATATCCCAAAGAGTTAATACATCCCAAAGAGACAAATATTCAAGGAAAGTGATGGAGGAAATAGAAAAATGGCTGAGATCATAAAGTTAAGAGAGAAAAATAAGAATCATACCTTGGTTCGATTGTTATAGTAATATTTTTTCCCATCACTAGTTGAGACCAACTGCCAATCAGTACCAGGCAAATCTACCCTACAATAAGAAAACATGACAAGGTAAGATTTTAAATCATTGTTTCCGGTGTTGTCAAATATGGGCGATGTCGGATTACGGTGGCGGATTTTTTTACAACCGCTACGGCCAATTTGTGAAGGATGGCGGTGCCATGGAATTTAAGACGGCTTCAAATGGCGGAGTTTTGGCTTTCCGCCATCAATATTAATAACACCGATTGTTTCAAACTAACACATACTTTTCCGGCCGGACAGTTAGCCAATAACAATGTCGCATAAACAGAAGAAAATAAAAATGAAAATACAAAAAAGCCGCCTGACCCGTGAAAAAAGGTTCTCTTGAATATCCTCATTATTGAACGAGCACTATAGCATCACATAAGGTGTGGTTGAATTTCTAGCAATTACATTCTTTTTTTTGCAGCCCAACAGTATTGATACTGAAGGTCACTGACGATTGGTCTATTAGAATATCAAACATAAAATTCATATCTCTACATGTGGGGTACAAAACTTAGGAATACTGGCTGATGGGATTTTTGCAGAACTAAATTTGTATACCAACATTTAGTTTAGTGCCCCGGCCACGTGTATTAACAAATGATGATAGATTAAAATGTTCTGCAATAATTTGCATGTCATTGTCTAACCCTCCATTTCATTCTCTTTATTCATTTTAAACATCCAAGGGATGAGAGAAAATTTCTTTTTTGTCCATTCCTTCAACTTCTTTTCCTGTGATTCCCCTTTTTCCTCCCAACTTCCAAATATATTAATAAAATTAAGGTTTTAATTTTATTACCATAACATAATCCTCTTTCCTAAGTTTGTAACCAACAGTTTTTGGCAATACCATTACCAGCAAAGTGCTGATGACTCCTTTAAACTGTTGAATTATACATGTTTTATTAAAGATACATAACTAAGGACATTTTTTAGGCCTCCTAGAAAACAACAACAGTAGATTAGCAAAGAGAAATAAACAAATGAGTAGTACAATAGGAAAATTTTCCCACCAGGAGACAAGCTAGGAACTTACATTGAAACTGGAGTGGGCTGCACAGAAACTTGGTGAGCCTGCATACACATGCAACATATAAATGAATTGTATTAAAAAAATAAAGTGATCAAATTATATCATTAATGATAATAGATGATTTTGCTTAGTAAGAATGGGCATCTAATTTGATATGGTTGTGCCATTATTGTGTTGGTTGTAGTCTACAAATATGTAGTTTTTTATCTAGTTTTTTTAAGATTTCCTATCTGTTAGGGTATCCGATATCCATTATTTAAAATGATCAAACAATATATGCTGATAACATAAACTACATTAGAGAACATTATGACTTGTGAATTATTTGAGAATTTTATATTATTAAAAAATCATATAATTGTATAGTGATCCAAGACATGGAAACATACAAGATTTACTAAGAACGTAGATAATCAGTATCAGTACCTCCCCTTTAAAACCAGCAGGTTTATCATATGTTGATTGCCCTGTCAAAGCATTATAATAGTATACAATCCCTGCTTCAGTCTTGTGGGCAGTCCAAGCATCTAGCTGATCATTAGCAGCATCCTCATTCTGTGTCACAGTGGCGTTTAATTTGTGCTTGTCATCTGCAATCATATGTACCATAAATGTAAGGAACGTGAATTGTATTCTCAAACCATAACAATGAACTAATATATGTCAGTGGAGCGGTAATGTTGCAGTGGGCATACCAGTATGTGCTGAAATTACTTCTGTCTGCACACCAGATGTTCCCCTCAGCAGATGACTGGAAGCAGAAGGTGCAGAAATGCTGGCAGCACCAACAGGAGTAACACCAGGAGGTTGAGAATCAGGTACTGGAACAGCAGGGAGTGCACCACCACGTGCTGGAAATGGAAAGGGGCCAGGAAAAGCAGCAGGATATTGATGAAATGGTGGCCTAAGTACACCACTCATCTGTGGAGGCTGTAACCAATATCCCTGAGGTGGAGCAACCATGGAAGGTATGGGTGGATAGGGTAAGCCTCTATGTGAGGCATTAGGATCTGATGCAGTTGACATATTTTGTCTCGGTACTGCGGCTGAGGGAAAACCTGTGCTTGTAGATGGAGCAGCTGAATTGGAGGGTATTATCACAGGTTTTGCTAATCCAGGGGGACCAGGAGTACCAGGAGTTCCGGGCATTACAGGATGGACGGGAAAAGTTGGGGCAGTTGGCATCCATAAAGTAGTTGGGCGATAGTTAGGGTCAGAGCGAGGCGGCATTGCGGATATAGAAGTAGGAGCAGGAACAGGATGTTTACTAGATGCAGATGACACTTTACTAAAATCTTGTGTAGCGGAATCAGGCATGTTCTACAATTAGCAAATAGAAGTGGGAGGAAAATATTATTATTCAGCTCTTTTCTTGAGTATTGTGTGCACTACATTACAACAATGCTTGTCAGCCATTACTCCCTCTAGCCCATATTATACAGTCATTTAAAATTTTAGCACAAAATTAAGAAATACAATTAATATTATAGATATTATTCAGTAAACAATATTTGTTTTCCTAAATTACCCTTTATCTCTCAAACTCCAATTAATTACAGGAATTGAAAAGAGATATTAATAATGGTTAAGGGATAATAATGAAGAAAAAAATTATACTTCATTGGTATTGTAAAACAAGATATGAAACGGGATAATCTTTTTCTCACTAAAACGACTTATAGTGGGACGGAGAGAGTATTTTGACAACTCACACCAGTTTACCACAAGATACCCATTCCTCAATTTAGATGGCCAGAGTGAACACATGATAATTTTGAATATGAATCATCTTTATTATTTCCAACTAACATGTGGCAATCAAAACTAAATGTAACAGATACGCCATGTAATGTTATTACAATAACATCACCCAGTTTTGATATCAATCAAACCTTTCCACTGTTATTTAAACTTCTGTGTATATCAAATTTGAAGTTACTTGCATTTTGCATCATTTACTTCAGGCAAATTCCGTTTTCCTTAAGCACATCTACTATCTATGTCAGTCCCAACTACAGTCAATGATCACTTGGTTCAATGTGGGTATTCAAAAGGCACAATGGGTGTTCGCGTTTGAATTGGTTAAAATGAAAAGGTAGCAAATAAGGGGGGAACTACATAGGGATAAAATCATAACAGACCTTAACAATATCAGATAAATAAGACAGACTCAAGCCTTGGACAGCTTAGCCCAGTATAGTCCATTTCCCCCTTATGTCTCGTGCTCTCGCATAGTAGATGTTTAAGTGTCACAACTTGTACTTTATAATGTATAATATTTCTTCTCATTGGTATACTGGCCCTTTAACCTACTCAGAGATATGTTGAATGGTATCTATTTATATATCTTAATATCTTTAATATGAAATAAGTCTTTAACTAGCCTACTAAGCCAAACGAGGCTTCCAAAAAGGTCAGACAAGATGTAAAGAAACCTTAACAAGCAGGTTTATGACTTAATTTATAAAAAATAAAAAAAAGAGTCAAACCTACTTAAGCAACGCCTAACTTGGACCAGCTAAATTCCATCCCTACAATTTTGTTCTACAAATGAAGTAAGGGATGGCAAGGTTTTGACATTCACTTGCAATTTTGTACTCGATTACCAACTTTCCCATACTGTGGAACTGATTGAATAATTTTCATTCTAAATTATCCGTCTACTCAGCAGACAAGCATAGTTTAAGTTGTAATTTGATCTTAATCCCTAACATACAAATAACCCCAACCCCAACCCCGCCCCCACCTCCCATATATTCTATATCTCCACCTGAACTATCACTATCATAAATTTAAAGTAAAAGCATGAGTCTTACAGTGTTCGATTGCCCATGTTGGTTGCCAGTAAAAGCTGGCGGTGCACTTTGGGGAAAGTTATATGAAAATGAAGGGGCAGCTGGACGTGGGGGGTGAGTATGAAATGGAGGTTGAGCAGCTGAATTAGGGTTCATCCCCTGCATTAAATCAAAAGACAACAAGTATAAACAATGAGACGGAATTGAACTACAGTAACATTACATACATCATACATGACCATATACTAACAGAATGTGACGGCTGCTGCTGCTGAGAATTCCCAGAAGCGTTAACATTTTGTTGGGCGGCGTAAGAGATTGATGGCACCGGTGATGATGAAGGAGCTGCAAAAGAGTGGCATTAAACAATTAGGCATGAATCGAACAATTCGGTTGAAATGATAGATAAGAAGCATGAAAAAAAGGCATACTTGAAGAAGAAGAAGGTGGATTAGGGATGGAAGTAGGCGTTATTTCAGCAGCAGAGGGAGGTGGTTGAGCCATTGATCAAGCTATCTGCATTCGAAACAAAGGTTAATTTCGGAAAATCAAATCGCAGGTTGTAACGCGATGGATATGAAGCTTCGAAAATTGGAGAGAGAGAGTGTGTGTTACCCTAATTGTTAAGGAGGAAGGGAGAGCAGTTGAGTGTGTTGGTTTGTGAAGCAGAGCAGTGAGCAGATCAGTCACAACTCACAACTCCGAGTGAGGGCTTATTGCCTGGCTGACCATTTGCATTTCAACACCTAGGGCTTCTCTTCTTCATTAATTAACATCTATGTGTTTTTTTTGGATTAAAATTTGGTTTACCCCAGTTAAAAAAAATTGGAGATCCCTTTTGTAATTTAGGCTTTGTTTGGATTGATGGAATGAAGTGGAATGAAATAGAATGGAGTGGTATCTACTTGTATTCTATTGTTTGGATTTTTACATAATGGATGGAGTGGCATGGAACATGATGGAATGCATTCCATCCCATGCCACCGTTTTACTCTATTTTTCATTCCTCTCAAATTGGAGGGTATGCAATCTCTTAATTAGATAATTACTCATTTACCCTTTTTAATTTTGGTTGTAAGTTTTGTATTCCATTAATTTTCTTCTATTGTGGTCTGCATCTCCTTCGCCACGCATAATACATAACACGACAACCTTCTCTCTTCCAGCAAATACATATTTCTTCCCAGCTCTATTTCATTCTATTCTAATGAAAAAGTTCCAGTAATTAAAACGGCCAAATTTGATTATGTTTCTCACGGTTTCTAACTTCTAACTTTTTGAGATTGAATGAAATTCATTTTGTATGATCGTGTTATTACTACGTACCAACAAGGTGTGGGGGAACTAAACGATTATAAAAAAAAAAAGGAAAGAAACAATGATTAAAAAATAAACTTTCATAGTTAACTAACTGGCCTCTAGTGCCTTGCTTCTACTAAAGGCTAGACCACCAATATATTTGATTAATAATATAAGTGCAAACAAATAAATCTCAAGTTAGATACATAGTTTTAGTGTTTTTATTATAATGTTGTTTTAAATAAGGGTAAAAATAAAATAAAAAGTTATAATTCGTTCCTTTTCGTCCATTTTCCAAATAATGGAATCATAATTTTAGTCCATTCCATCATAAAATAACCAAACAATAGAATGGAATCATTATTCTGTTCCGCTCCATTCCATTATGTTTCATTTCGGTCCGCTCCGTTCTGTTCCATCAATCCAAACAGAACCTTAAAGATTCTTTGGGACTATGCATTTTTGCTGATGTGGCAGGGGTAAACTAAATTTCGCCTAGATGAGAGGGGGGTAAAAGCTTATTCATCCATAAATTTTTGCAAAGTCATATGCACCAAGGGTCTACAACCAAAATATCTTTAAATTACTAAAGGGTTCTTTAATTTTTTTTTTAGTGAGGTAAACCAAATTTCACCTATATGGCAAGTGGATAAAAACATATTAACCTTTTAACAAAACAATTGTCAACCCCAACATTAAATAAATTCAAAAAAATATGGTGAATTTTTGTTTATCCATCAATAAAAGGTGGATTACTCTACCCATGTTGAGTTAGCATCAATCAAAATTATTTATTTGTCTTCCACTATTTTTAGTGTTGCACAAATAAATAGTTACGATTGGTCTCGACTAAACATGGGTACCCTTTTTTTTTGTAGTGTAGTTGTCACCAAGAAAAATATATATTTTTTCTTCGTGCATGCAATCCTAAATTATTGATAAAAAGTCGAGGGAATATATTATGGTGACGTTTCACATGGGAAAGTGGAAAACTTTTCCATGATGGTGCAGTTTGTTTTAAACCACAGATATATTATTAAATTTATTCAACGGACCAGATGATTGACTGGTTACTTAATCTTAACTTTTCGTTGATACACTTAAAACAAAAAAACAGGCCCCACAATAGTTAATTATCCTAGTTTTTTAAGTGCAGTAATAATGAGCCACCCCCAATGTGTTAATATCAGTACATAGTACATATTCGAAACAAACTATTTAATTCAAGGTTTTTTTTTTACAAATTTTTTAATTTGAATTTTGTAAAAAGGAAAATAAATTATTGAAATATGACAATTAAATGCAACAAAAGGTTGATTTTGTTAATTTTTGTATTTATACAAGTTTTTTCTTTGTTTTTATAACAGTTTTTTTGTTTAAACTAGTAACAACTAATAAATACTCTCCCCGTTCCTTTTTAAGTGTTGTTTTAGAGTATTAACACCAAAATAGCAAAGTGTATTTTTGCATATTTTCTTCCTATTATATCCTAATTTTAATCCACCAATATATTCCCATTTTTTTGCATGCACTTTTTTTCCCAATAAATTTAATATGATATCTTTCCCTCGTAACAAACATTTGTTAAATACTACAATTTTTTTTAAAAGGATAGTTACTCCATCAAAATTGACACATGGGAGAATCTAACGTACTGATTAAATGCAGACGAAACATCACTAATACATAAAAAGCACATGGTGAATACTTGTCATTGATAATATAAAAAATGCAGAATAAATATCTGTCACTGATAATATAAATACGGAATAAATAAATATTTTTTTTATTATATTATACCTTTATTTATTGAATTACATTTCAGTTAACTACTCCGTAAATAAAAAATTTGTTAAAAAAAACTACAATTAATAAAAGTGTTTTAATAAATTATACTTATTATTAAAATCAACTCAACTAATTATTTTTTTAAAAACCACACTCAAATTTAAAACCACTATTAAAATGAGATAGTGGGTAGTTTTTTAAGATATGTAAAAGTGAAAAAGGAAAGTGTAGGGGTATTATGTCTAGTAGCTAGTATGATTTTGAAAAACAGGAGGTGTATTAGTAATGTCGTTCTATTGTATTATATTTTGTTTGGACAATTGAAGAAATCAAAACATAGTATAAAACCTGTT
>Ga0315915_1007386_pt1 | contig 13155 bp, 7 predicted proteins | sample MpolbnodulesMG_FD_207738 | JGI IMG/M metagenome (GOLD analysis project Ga0315915, IMG submission 207738) | Medicago polymorpha root nodule microbial communities from Los Angeles, California, United States - branched nodules | ecosystem: Host-associated > Plants > Roots > Nodule | place: USA... | reverse complement strand
CTAAAGCTGCTATTAAGCCAAAAAAACAAAATCAAAAGTATAAGACTCAGCGAGACAAACATCGCAAGTTGCACACATTCAAGGAAGGAGACTTGGTATGGATCCACTTGCGAAAGGAACGATTTCCTAACAAACCAAATGCCAAGTTATCTCCAAGAGTTGATGGTCCTTTTAGAGTTACACAGAAAATTAATGATAATGCCTACAAAATAGAGCTACCAGGTGACTATGGAGTCTCTGCTACCTTCAATGTTGTTGATCTTTCACCATACTTTGGCGATGAAGAAGACTTTCGACTCGAGGACGAGTCTTCTCCAACTCGGGGAGAATGATGAAGAATAATATGGAAGTCACTTGAATAATAAAGAATATTGTGGAAAGTCTCTAGAACACCAAAGAAAAATATATAAGTCTCTAGAATACTGGGGAATAATAAGGAAGCAATACTCAAGCATTCAATAATATAAACTTTTCTTTGAGAATATTAGAGAATTTCTCTATTTTTTTCTATCTTTCCTTTTGTCCCTGAGCCAACAAGTTAGCATATCCAAAAAACACTATGTCAAGGTATTTCTATTTAGGCTAGCATTTATGCTAAATGCTAATTAAGTTTTGGGCACAATTAAGTTGTACAAAATTTTCTTTGGGTCAAATGGTTCTACGATTATAGTTTGATTATTTCTTTTCCCATCATACTCATCTTTCATATGCCCTCCAAATTTTTAATTTTTTCCCATTCAAATTAATATAGTTCGAAGAATTTTCGTTTTATTTCGTATTATATAATCAAAATCTTTTAGATTATATAATCCTAAAACAAATTAAACATTTCAAATTATATAATTCAAAATGTGTTAGACCCCATTAGATTTCAGCCGCAATGAGAGTCATAATATTGACACATTTTAAATTATATAATCTAAATACTTAAAATATGTATTCAAATTATATAATTCGAATTGTTTCAGACCTCTTTATACATTAAGTCCATTTATTCGCAAATCTACACCTATTTTACAACATAAAATCAGACCACATTATTGACACACATCAAAACTAAATCAAAATATACATATGATAATATTAATAAAATCAAAATTTACGTCGATTTTACAACACAAGTCAACCTAAAATATAATACAATTCATATGATAATCCAAAACATGCAAAATATCCGAAACAAAATATTTAGTGGCCATGGCCAAGAGTCATAAAAAGTCATACAAAATGGTAACCGATGAAATGTGAGAAGTTTTTTTTAGAGTTACTTACATATAGGTATATTTTGAATTATATTATCCGAAACATATTTTTTTTTCAAAAAATCTATAATTCAAATTGAAGCAAAATAGAAAATATAGAGGGCGCAGAGAGATAAATAAGTTGAAAATGAAAATTCTTTTATAGTTTTCTCAACAATACTGTACTTATTTGCCAAGTCCAGATTACTTGAACCCTATTGAGATTTGAGTGTGGTTGCATTGCATGTTGTTAGCCTAAAAATGCAATGCTTCAGCCTCCACACCCATCACACGTGCATCAATACAATGCATGTATAGCTAGGGAGTTTTGTTCGAGTTGGAGATAGAATATTTGCCACACGGAAATGACAAAGGAAGATAAATGAAGTTTCAATCAATCAAGGGAGAAAGGCTAAGCAAGAATTCTTGTCTGTTTTTGGCCACATGAAATCATTGGCATAACTCGTGGGGCTAATAACAAATTAGCAATAAATACAAATCAACTACCAACAATATAAGGAACTTATTGTGAAACTGAATTACGGTTCATAAAAATTCTATAATACTCCATCTATATTGACTTATATGATATACTTATCTAAATCTATTACTATAGTACTATACATACAAGATTATTAGTTACATCTTTTTTATAAATATACAAGATCATTATACCTATTATATTATATAATAAGAACCTCACATTTGTATACTTTATTATCCATCCATCAATTGAATCGGCCACAAAATCATTCCCTCTGCCCTCCTCCACCACAACAGTCCTTATCTAAGGTCCAAAACATCTAAAACCAAACAAATTAACATATATGCAAGAATCCATATTAAGCCAACTAATTGCCACGCCATCTTCTCCTCATCACACATATCACAAGCTAGCCTTGACTGTTTTCTGTGGACCCCACTATCCCTATGATGCCTCCTATCAAGAACTAGTAATAGCAGATAAATATACCTTTCTTCGATTTGTTTTTGAAGCAAGAATAAGATAAAATTAACTAATGTTAAGGGTTTAATTAATCAATCATCCTGTTATGTTTAGCACTAATTTTAACCAAGACTTCCCACAACCGTTGGATCTCTCCAAAAACATCATCGGACGGTAACCGAAACCTACAACAAGGACACGTGTTCCTCTTTCCCAACCATGGTAAAATACACATCCAATGAAACAAATGCTGACATGGCAACTCACACACGTCTCTCCCTACTTGCATCTCTTCTTTACATATCACACACTCTCTCCCACCAACACTCACCTCCACCGCCGGCAAAGAAACCACCGTCGCCGCCGAAGCCGCCACCTCCTTCACTTCCTTTCCTTCTTCACAACCCAAAACACCGACCAATCTCCAGCACCGACTCACCGTCTCTATAAACGGAATCAAAACCGATCCAAAACACGCACCAAGCGGTGGTGCAGAAGAATAACCAATCGTTAACAATGTGTTGGAGAAGATTTTGTTCAAGTTTAGCCTCCAGTGTGAAAACGGTGCGGTTAGTGCTTCTGGATTGTGTTTATGTGTTTCACAGAACAAGAGAAGGAGTAGCACAGCGTCGGTGTCACGTTCTCTCATGGAAGTTGAAACAGGAGGTGGAAGAGGTGAGGTGGGGTTGTTTGATAGGGTGAGGAGGTGTAGATAGGAAAGGAGGTGGCGTGAAATGAGGAGAGTTTTTTGTTGAAGAGAGAGAGTGTGGAGGTGGTGAAGGGTTAGAGAGAAGAGTGATGGGGAGGAGAGGAGGAAGGTGAGACGGCGGTGGTGGCGGCGGGTGGAGGAGAGAATGGTGTTTGTGAGGTTTGTGAGGTGGGGAGGAGGGAGAGATGAAAGTGCTGCCATGATGGTTGATGTTGTTTCTTCCATATGGACAAGTGAATTGGTTTGGAGTTTTGGTTTTTAACTTATAGAATTTGAGTAATTTGGAAATGTGAAAGTGTTGTGTGAATGGTGATGTTAATGAGAAGGCTTTTGCTTTTTATGTATGTAGTGTACCGCATGTGTTTTACTCATTACTGTCATCATCACTGCTACTTCCTTTTTGTAAGATCCAATGTGTCCTAGATCTCTGTTCCTTTCATTCTAATTCTACTCGGCAAATTCTATGGTGCTCCTAATATATTTGAGTGTATCGGTACACTCATTCTTTAAATTAATAATTAAATGAGTTGTTTTTTTGAAGAAAAATATATTTTTTTATCACTTATAATTATAATAACTAAATCTTATTCATCAAAAGTGTCAACGAAATACAATTAATTTTTTTTGAATTTTTATCACTCATAATTGAGAACATTGATTATTTTTTACGATAATATGTAAAAAAAAATTACAATAATTTTTATAAACAATGAAATAATGTTTTTTCTTATAAAATGATGTTCTATAAAATATAAATATTGACAAATAACTATTTATTACACAAAAAATGATTGTTTATTTATAAAATTATGAAGGAAGAGTACCGATACACCTCACTTTATAAGTGTACCGTAGAAGTTCCCATTCTACTGACTACTTTAACATAGACATAGACCCAAAAATATATATTTTTAGATTTATTAATTAGGGTTAAATATGTTTTTAATCCTTTTAAAAAAATTCTTTAACTTCTTTAAAAAAAAATTCTTCAACTTCTAGTCTCTATAAAATTTTTAAAAACTACCTTTTGTCCCTATTTTTAAGTTAATTTTTGTATTTTTTAATTAAATTATGCAAAAATTTATAGAATATTATAAAAATCTCTCCAAAATAATTTGATTTTTTTAACATGACATAAATTAAATATAAATTACCAAGCACAAAAAATATATAATTCATATTTAATTCATGTTATGTTAAAAAATTCTATTTTTTGGGTAGAAATTCTTGTAATATTATAAATTTTTCTACAAACTTTTATTCAAAAATATGAATACTACATATGAATTTATTTTAAAGAAGGGACCAAAAGTGAAGATGGAAAACTTTTGGGGACTAAAAGTTGAAGAATTTTTTTAGATGAGCTAAAATGAAAAGTTGACATAAATATAGGGATTAAAAACATATTTAACCTTATTGACTAATACAACATATCTGGGCTCTGGAGTAAATACTAAATATATTAGTTAATTGTGATCCAAAATGAGTATAATTTTAAATGATTTATTCCCTAAAAGAATGATTTATGTTTGAATAAAAGTGAGTTGAACAAGAAGTTTGAATGTCTAAATAAATTTTCGATTTAAAAAGTTCAATTTTTAACTTAAAATAAAATGCAAAATTAATTTTACTCGAAAACTATCAAATATGTTAGAATCAATTTTACAGACAATCAAATATGTCAGAATCAATTTTTCATATATAATCAATTTTGACCCTTCTAAAAGTGAAATCAAACTTATAAATTTGATTTTAGAATAATTGAATATTTTTAGTATAATATATTTTAATTTGAAGATATTACTAGTTTTTGACTTTAAATTTGATTTTTTTTTCCATTCAACTAATTAATTTTAGAATTCATTCACTATTAGCTAAAGTTAATTTTTGAAAATCAACTTTGACTCCAAACACACGCTAAGTTGGAAAATTAGTATTTCCTCCTATTTTCACCATGATGATTTTTTTTACATAAACAATGTGCCTTTTTCTCCATTATATATAAAGGAAGATACATTATTGAGCTGACTTTCTATCTCTCAATTACACCTTTCATTTAAACTATTCTAATTATAACTTTATCTTTTGCATAATATTATTTAAATCCTTAATTAAAAAAGTTAAATTTCATTTTAATATGAATAATTCTTCTATAATAAAAACAATCAAGTTAAATCTAACTTTGATTAAACTATTTTAAAAAAGTTATAATAATTTACGATAAAATAAATATACACTAAATCGCATTAAAAATGGAAAATGTTATCCAAGTAAAACCAAATTAAAAAGATTGTATTGAGAATGGTGAAAAAGTGAGTATTTAATTTTTAAAAGTAAAATAGTTGTTGTTTTCAATAAAAAAAAATTATGGGTCATGCTAAATTGCGCTCTTAGGGCATATGTTAAGCATTAATGTTATTCCATTAATGGTAAGAATTTATTGAAAAAAATTAATATTAAACATTTTGAGAAATAAATTAACACAATTTTCAATACATAATTTCTACTAGTGAAATTCTTAAAATGTGTCTTAAGGGTACAAGTTAGCATTTCTCAAATTTTATATATTTAACTTTCTTAACTAATGTCAAAATATAATGACAAACTTCAATGTTTGATTTTATACTCCATTCGTCCTAAATTATGTGACATTTTGACCATTTCACACATATTAAAAAATGTAATTAATTTTTTATGTAAAAGACATATTATGAGTTTTTTTTTTATAAAATTGTCCTTAATAAATAGTATGGGAAAGATAAATCAAATAATCGAAAGAAAAAAAGCAATAAATAATTAATGATATAATAGGAAAAGTAATATTAATGTTTTATTGGTATTGTAAAGCAACGTATAATTTCTAACAAGTTTTTTTTTAAAACGACGTACAATTTGGGATGGAGGGAATATAAAGTTATATTCATTTATGAATTACAATCTTTTATCAACTTTGTTTTTAAAAAATAACTTTTGTCAACTTTTTTTTTTGTTAGGAACCTTTGTCAACTTTGATTAACTTATTATTGTTTTTTTGACTAAGTCATTATTCTATTGCAATATTATTTATTGTTAAATATTTTTGTATTTCATCTGATTTATTATCCTTTGTCTTTAACTATTAAATATTAAAATTCTTACACATTCTATCTAACATTTTTTTTTAAGAAAAGATGTTTATAACATTTCATTATAATAATATTAGTAATTTCATTATAATAATATTAGTAATACAACGAGGGATATAAAAAGAAATGTTGGGCTAGTTAATAACACAACTTCTCCAACCAAATCATGAGCTATCGCATTTGTTTGTCGACTATTGAATTTCATCTGAGAGTTTGTGAAATGTGAATGAAAGAGTCTCTAACCCCCTAATATGATATGACCAAATTCTGAAACATTATCTTTGTTGTAGTGAAAAGCGTCATTGGTTGTTTTAGAATCCACCACAAAGTCGACATTGTCTATCTACATGCCACTTAACCATTCTATAGTGCTACCTCCGTCCCTAATTATAGGACCCTTTTGAAAAATTCACGGGAATTAAGAAAGTTGATTGTAGCATTAAATTTGTTTATAATCACTATTGTTTTTACAATTATATCCTTTAAGAGAGAGAATTGGTTTATATTTTCAACATAGTATTTATTGTTAATTGAAGAAAAACAAGTGAAATAAATAAGGGTATGTTGGTAAAGAAATAATTAATGTAGTTGGAAATAACAAAAGAGTTTTATAAAAAGAGAAAAAAATTTCTTCTCAAAATGGTCTTATAATTAAAGACGGAGGTAGTATTAAACAAACATAAAGCTTCACCGGTAGGAACAATACATAAAAGGGTAGAAACTCATGGTTTTGGCTAGAACAAAAGCTCCATCATCGTTGCGCACACATATACCAATGTCTACACGATTCATAGACTACGAAAAAGAAGCGTCAATATTGCACTCGAGACAACCAGGCGCCAACCTTTGCCAATGTATATCGTGACCTACAGTTGACGAGAAGCTCAACAACATGAGAAGCCTTGTGTGTGAAGCTCAAGTGGTTTGTTGATCGTCACTCACATTATGAATGATACTAGCATCTTGCTGGTCTTCAATGAGGCGACACAGTCAATCAACTACGTTGGCACAAAGTTCATTTTCATTCTTCCAACGTTTAAGGTTACAATGCTTCCATAAGCTCCAACAAATGACTACAAAATGCCAAGCGTATTCCTGAAATAGATTTTGTAATAAAGAAAAATAGCTTATATGGTCGAGTTAGTGACAAGAAAAACATAGTTTATCTCGTTTCAAATACTTGTCATTTGCCACACTTGCATCGCAAAAGGACCAAAAAATAATATGATCAAGATCTTCATGATTGAAATTACAACTAACACAGTTCGTTGGACACCATAGTCCTTTGTCCTGAAGACGAACACGCATTGGTAAACAGTCCCTACACATTGGTCAAATAAAGTTCTTCACCTTTGGAGGAACTTTTAACTACCAGATGCCGGACCAGAACCCCAGACGCTTCAAATGGGTTGTATCAACCAGATCCTCAATACATAGCATGTACGCACTTCAAACAGAGTACAAACCATTTTTCTGAGCTTTCCAAACCAATTTGTCATTAGGAACCTGATTAAACAACGATATGTTTAGAATATAACGTTAAAATTGCTTGATAATGATGCTAACAGTTTATTACAACTATATATATACACACACACATATTTAAAAACGTTTAAATTACACTATTATTGTCAAATACAATATAACTATACTTCTAACCACAGTCAAACTTAATATTAATTTGTTTTGACAAATTTTAATAATATTTGCATTTATTTATTGTGCTATTGTGGCGATATTAGAAACCTTAGATATTGTATACCAATCATTTTAATTTAATTTTAATTTAGTCTATATATTTTTTTTTTGAAAGAAAATTAGTCTATATATATTTTGTGTATTTTTATTATATTCTTTATATATAAAACTAGGGTTGATGAGTCTTCATGAATATAACTCAATTGACCAAGACATTACGATATGCAAAGGTTAGGGTTGATGCCTAGAATAATAAAATTATCATATGCATCAAAAAAGTTAATGCTGGTAATTTTTTAAAAGAATAATAAAATTGTAAGCTTGAATACATCATAATTTAATGAAATACGACAGAAAATATAATATGAATATAATACCTTAATGAGTATTACCTCTAAATATAATGATTTTTTAAGGAATAAAGAAATTATATACTTTGATTAGTTTCCGATGAATAAGTTCATTATGACGAACTAGAATATAATTTGTTAAAAATTACTTTATTATAAAAAAAAAATTAGCTTAAAAAATTTCTTAAAAACAATTTTCTTATTCACGATATACATTTTTTAACAAGCCGCGACTAAAACAAATTTAGAGCCTGTTTATTATAGTTTTTCTAACAAAAAAATCACTTATTTAAACAAAATAATCACTTTTAAGAGTATTGCATGCGTTTGTTACAACTTTTTAAAGAAAATCAGAACCTAAAAAAAACTAAACATTTTCAAACGAGAAGCTGTAAGAACAACTTCAAAAAATAGGTTTTTTTAGAGGAGATGGAAAATTAAATGTCAAAAGATTGAGCTAGTTTTGTAACAAAAAATCCATTTTATATAAATGTATCCAAACAAACTACGTTATTTATTTAAAAAAAGTGATTTTTACTGCGATAAACAAACAAAAAATAGATTCTGATCTTATATAAATCTTTAAAAATAATCTCTAAACTATTCAATGTCAAAATCACTTTTATTTTAATATATAACAAACGGCCCTAGGTAAAATAAATTGGATCGTAGTTATTTTTAAACCGACGATCTTATTATTCTTAGCATTATGATGGGAGTGAATATTGAACCCTCAACTTCCTTAGCACTCTACTCCTCAACTCTTTAGCTTAAAGAAACTTGATATACCATAAATTAGGTTTGCGTTGAGGGCAGTAGGAGATGCATCAGAACTAATAATCGTTTGACAGTTTTGTATTTTCATATTGGTGGGGTAATTTTTTTTAGTATGTTAGCATACAAGGCTTTGTCTGTAAGGGTTGGTGTATCCCTTCTTTCATTAATACAATTTGTTTATAAAAAAACAAATCAATAGTGTGACAGTTGTGGAGATGAAACAATGAACAGTGAAGTTAATTGTCCTCATGTTAATGTCTGGTTCAAGCACGTTTGTCGCTCTTAAGCTTTTCATTATCTTCTTAACCGTGTCTCTTACGGATTTGGTTAATGTCAACAGAAACAAGCAGAAAAGAAAATTCCATTCCCAACCATATGGCCCATGACCGTGGCTTGTTGCTCTTGTCCCTTATAAAATAAACCAACCAAAACAATAATGCAATTCCAGAGTAAAGAATTTAACATCTTCATGCCTTCTGCTCATCATGGATTTTCTCACCCTTTATCATTTACATGCACACATGCTTATTTCATAATGCATCTAGTGTTTTCGTACCATTATTGCAAATTACTTCCTTGGTGTGAGCGAGGAAAGAATAATTTACTTTTAAGATGATGGGCATTCTAGAACAAGACATTAAAATATAAGGTCAAGTAGTCATTCATGTTGGGGAGAAGAACGACATTTGGTGGCAAACCAAGTTATGATTAAAGGAAAATATATTATAACTTAACAGATATCTGATGCTTTATTAACAAGAAAACTTTTTTCAAGACAGTAATGAATTAATGATGTAAAAGGAAATCTGTAAAATTAATACAATATAAAAATCAACATGTAATTATGGACATAGAATAGAAGTATCAGTATGTTAATTTAATATGAAAATATATCATGCATAGATGCTCTCAAAAGAAAAAGTTAGACACAAGAGAAGCCCCACCAATAAAATACTAAAAATATCAAACAAATATGCTTCTTGTATGATTTTTCAACTAGTACAACTGGCTGTATCAAAATCAATGAACAATGCATTCCTTACAATGTCTTACCTCACCAATTTGGTGATTTCTAAAAAAATATCCTATACGTGGAGCCATTCTCAACATAATGTATACCTTTTTGTTCCTGCTTTTCACAAAATATTAGTCACCGTCTCATCGTTCCACACCGTATCAATCTCAATACCGTAAAGAAGAAGGGAAAAAGAGGAAAAAAAAATCTGAAATGTCAGGAACTGTTTAACCTCATTTATGATACTGGTTTATCCATCTATTACTATTAGAGCAAGTGTTTATCAATAGTCCATAAGTTATTAATTCTGCAGGGCCACTTTTCTGCTGAACTGCAGAGTTGAGACACAGCCAACACTCAGAATCTATACCACATGATGGAAATTGAAGCCGATTTGTCAATAATCAAATCTTGACTGAACCAACAATCCAATATTAAAGCTTTATGACTGCAATGTGATTGTAGTTGAGGCCGCGTCAAGCTATCAACTGTATTTAACCACAAAATATTGCAATATTAAGGATCATGATCACAATGACAGCTTAAAACCTTTTATACAAGTGCTTAGTTTCTGCACCTCGGAAGTTGAGTGTCCTTTTTTGTTCTGGTTGTATGCAAGGGACGAGAGATTTATTTCAATGAAAATTATCACATCTCATAATCCAACTCTTCTTGCAAGATATATCCTTCTTCCCTCATCAAACCAAGCAACCCTTCCAGCAGTGCATAAATCTCATCCGACATTTCATTTGACATATCCTTGGCAATAAAGCCTAATAACTTTCCACTAGTTTCAATCCAACTACTTCCCCGGATCTTCTGCAACCCAGTTTTTTCCATCCTTTCCCTAATCTTACAAGCTTCTTCCCATCTCCCAGCACGTGAATACAAATTTGCCATAATTATGTAATTCCCTGTATGTTCAGGCTCAATCTCAAACAAATGATCACAAGCAAACTTCCCGATTTCAACGTTGCCATAAATAGAAGCTCCATTCAGCAGAGCGCCCCAGACTTTAGCAGTTGGCTTAAATGGCATCTTAGAAATGAACTTTGCCGCTTCTGAGAGCTTTCCAGCTCGACTAAGAACACCAACCATGCAGGCATAGTGCTCCACCACAGGTTGAATCCCATGTTTCGAAGGCATCGCATTGAAAACATCCCAAGCTTCATTCACCAGCCCGGAATGAGCACAAGCTGTCAACACAGAAGTTAATGTAACTGGGTCAGGCTGAATTCCTCTATCTAACATCTGGTTATAGAGACCAAGTGCTAAACTAGCATCTCCATGAGAAGCATAAGCATATATAATTGAAGTCCAAATTATCAAGCTCCTACTTTGTGACTGATCAAAAACCCGCCTTGCCAAATGAATAAACCCTAACTTTGCATAAGAATCAACAATGGCAGTTGTCACGTATATATTTTGGTCATAACTTCTTCTTATTGCATAACCATGCACCTCTTTCAGCCCTCGAAGGTTCGAGAAATATGAAAACAAAGGAATAATGCTAGAAAGTGTGACAACATTTGGCTTCAAACCAAACCCTGGCATCTCTCTAATCAAATCCAAAGCTCGTTCAAACTGGTTATTCTGAACCATACCAGGAATCACATCATTCCAAGTACTCAATCCAGGGTTTTCTATTCCCTTTAAAACATCTAAAGCCTTATCGACAAACCCATTAATCATATATCCAGAAATAATCGACCGATAACTTACCTCATCTTTCTCACCCATTTCATCAAACAACTCACGAGCATAATCCAAACTTCCACATTTCGCATACATGGCAATTATAGCATTGCAAAGAAACACATCTGTCTCAATTCCATCATCCTTCACAAAACGATGAACTTCCATTCCAAAAGAAAGATCCTTCGACTGACCACACGCCTGCATCACACTACCAATCGTAACAGCATTCGGCAAAATCCCTTTCCCTTCCAAACCCAACATCTCCAAATACAATCTCTTACATTCTTCGTAAAATCCACTCTGAGAATAACCACCAATCATTGCATTCCACGTCACAATATCTCTCTCTGTCATTTCATCAAACACCTTCCTCGCAATATCTATCCTACCACACCTACAATAACACGTGACCAATGCGTTAAGAACGCAAACATCCGAATAAAATCCACGTAAAAGAGCAGAACAATGAATCTGCTTTGCTGATTTATAGCACACAGAAGAAGACAACGCTAATGTCTTCAAGATGCTAGTCATAGTAAAGTTATCAGGAGATACATTGTTGTCAGTGGAAGAAACAAACAACGCGAAAAGGCTAAGCGCGTCGTTGAAGAGGGATTTGGAAGTATAAGCAATGAGCATAGCATTCCAGGAGAAGCTGTTTTTGTGAGGAATTCTGTCGAACACGTTGCGTGCATTTTGTATAAGATTGGATTTAGCGTAGAATGTGATGAGTTTTGTGGCGATGAAATTGTCAGGTGTGATGGAGAATGGGAAGAAGCGAGCGTGGAGCTGCTTTCCCTGACGGATGAGGCGGTGGTTGGTGCAGTGTTGGATGGCGGAGCCATAGGCGGCGATGTCGAGACCGCCGCCGTGGGTTTTAAGGAGGTTTGTGTGAAGGGTTGATTGTGCATTTCGTAATACAATTATCCTAGCGGGTTTCATAGTGTTAAAACCAAATATATATAATCATAATCACTGATAAGAGTTAGTTTTTTTCTTTTTTCTATAAATAGTAGAATTAAACTCTAAGCAAATAACTTCATTTCTGTTCTTTAAATTGTTGTTAGATAACATATTCGTCCACTGATTGATTATTGATCGAATGATATATGTAACTCACTCAATATAATAATACCATTCTATTTACTTTTACTTGCTGTTTTTCTACACTTTGACGTTTATGCCATTCTTCTTCTTATATTTTTTACAACTTCTATTCACCAACATGTGTTTTTTTTCACTATAAACTAACACTTGTAACTTTAAACCTATCAATTACCAACTCTTAAAGGATCTAACTTGAGTCTTGAATTAATCATTAGATTCATTTGTTGAGAGGATATAATTTCACGTCAACACAAAAAGATCATATAATAGTTCTAATTCAATCTATTAATGTTTAAGTTCTATAGTAAAAAAATGTTTGGTAATTTAAAAACCAGTCAAATTCAATCATATAATAGTTATAACACACACAAAAAGATCATATAATAAAATAATAATAATAATAATAATAATAATAATAATAATAATAATAATAATAATAATAATAATAATAATAATAATAATAATAATAATAATAATAATAAGTCATGG
>Ga0315915_1007383_pt1 | contig 13158 bp, 10 predicted proteins | sample MpolbnodulesMG_FD_207738 | JGI IMG/M metagenome (GOLD analysis project Ga0315915, IMG submission 207738) | Medicago polymorpha root nodule microbial communities from Los Angeles, California, United States - branched nodules | ecosystem: Host-associated > Plants > Roots > Nodule | place: USA... | reverse complement strand
TCATTTTAAAACCTTTTCAAAATTAATAAAAAACACACAACCAATCAAACGTCAATTTCTACCCCGAACTACGAGGTTTTGATCCCTCACGGGTACGTAGGCAAAGGACACTCGTCCTTCCAAATCATTAAAATTGTAGATAAGTAGGTCTCTTTTCTTTATCACTTTAAAGTCATTTCTTTCAAAAAAGCAAGCAAGTTTTATAGCACAAAACGTTAAATAAAACCAAGAGGTTCTCGTAGAGTACTACGGACGTAAGGGGTGCTAACACCTTCCCTTTATGTAACTAACCCCCGAACCCTAAATCTTTTCAAAGGGGTGTTTCGAACTTTTTTCCCCTTTCCTCTTAAAATTAAATGTTCAGTCGTAAATAAAATAGTGAGTCAAACGCTAATTAAATAGCCTTGATCTCCGAAAAATGGCGCGACAACATGGTTTATATATTTTAGAAGGTTCCACTGTTATAGCTCATGCATCGGTTGCTAGTGTAGACACTCTAGATATAACTAAACTGTGGCATTTGAGGTTAGGTCATGTCAGTGAGAGGGGTTCGGTTGAGCTAGCTAAACAAGGTTTGCTAGGGAATGAAAAACTAAACAAACTAGATTTCTGTGATAATTGCACGTTAGGCAAACAACACAAGGTGACGTTTGGGGTGGGTGTGCATAAATCTAATAGGCATTTTGAGTATGTTCATTCGGACCTTTGGGGTCCAACATCAGTTAAAACTCATGGGGGAGGTTCATATTTCATGTCTATTATTGATGATTATTCTAGAAAGGGATGGGTTTACATTCTGAAGAATAAAAGTGATGCTTTTGAAAAATTTAAAGAATGGCATACACTTGTAGAAAATCAAATTGGAACTAAACTGAAAGTGTTAACAACTGACAATGGCCTGGAGTTTGTTTCAGAGCAGTTTAATGTGTTTTGCAGGAAAAGAGGTATAAAAAGGCATAGAACCGTGGCATACACACCTCATTAGAATGGTCTAGCTGAAAGAATGAATAGGAACTTGTTGGAGGGTGTGAGGTGTATGTGGTTGGGAGCTGGATTGTCCAAGAGTTTCTAGGGAGAAGCTGTTAGTACTGCAACATATTTGATTAACAGATGTCCATCAACAGGGATAGATCTCAAGACACCTATGGAGGTTTGGAGTGGGAGACCGGCAGACTACTCTAATTTGAAAGTTTTCGGAGCTTTAGCATTTGCTCGTGTCAAACAGGACAAACTTGATGCTAGAGCTGTGAAGTGTATTTTCATTGGTTATCCCGAAGGTGTGAAAGGTTACAAACTGTGGAAGATGGATCCTGGAGGATCAAAATTTAGTATAAGCAGGGATGTTACTTTTGATGAGACCCGTATGGGGATGAAGTGCAAAGACCCGGAAACAAGCTCAGAAACGGGGGTACAGAAAATTCAATTTAAGGTGGAGCCTACCACTGATGAAAGGGAAGGGGAAGATCAGACTCCAGTACCTGATGAGAGTGAAGACCAAGAAATAATTGATCATGACTATCAGCTATCAAGAGATAGGAAAAGGAGACAAACTAGACCACCTGAAAGATACGGTTATGCTGACTCATATGTTATGCTTTGAATGCAGTTAAAGAATTGCAAGACTCGGAACCAAAGAATTTCAGGGAAGCATTAGAAAGCAAGGACTGGCTAAAGGCAATGAATGAGGAAATACTTTCATTGGAAAAGAACCAGACTTGGAAACTTGTTTCATTACCTAAGAATCAAAGGGTAGTGGGAAGCAAGTGGGTGTTTAAGACGAAAGAAGGTATACCAGGGATCGAAGCACCAAGGTATAAAGCAAGACTTGTAGCAAATGGTTTTACTCAGGTGGAAGGGATTGATTACAATGAAATCTTTTCACCGGTGGTAAAACATTGTTCTATAAGGGTACTTATGGCGATTATTAACATGTATGATCTTGAGTTAGAACAAATGGATGTGAATACCTCATTTCTACATGGAGAGTTGGAAGAAACTATATATATGCAACAATCAGAAGGATTCGTAGAAGATAATACAAAAGTGTGTTTGTTGAAGAAATCTTTGTATGAGTTGAAGCAAAGTCGAAGGCAGTGGTATCGTCGATTTGATGAGTTTCTAGTAAAGGCTGGTTTTGTGATAAGCAATTATGATAGTTGTGTGTACATGATGAGAAGGAATGAGAAGGTCATTCTCTACCTTCTCCTTTATGTAGATGATATTCTTATGGCAAGTTTTGACAGGCAAGAGATTCAGAAGCTCAAGAAAAGATTGAATGATGAATTTGAGATGAAGGATCTTGGTAATGCAAAGAGGATACTTGGTATGGATATCATGAGGGACCGAAACAAAGGTGAGTAGTTCTTATCTCAACAAGGGTACTTGAGCAAAGTGGTGGAGCGGTTCAGAATGAAAGATTCTAAAGTCGTTGGCACTCCTCTTGATCATCACACAAAGTTGTCTATAAAGCAGTGTCCTCAATTCGATGAAGAGAAAAGCAAGATGGATGGTACTTCCTATGCAAATGGGGTTGGAAACATCATGTATGGAATGGTTTGTAGTAGACCAGAATTATCTTATGCAATAAGTGTGATAAGTCGGTTTATGGCAAATCCGGGTCAAGTGCACTAGCAAGCTTTTAAGTGGGTTCTAAGATATTTGAATGGGACTTTGAAAGGTGTTCTGAAGAATACAAGGTCACAACCAAGAAGGGATGTTTTGGAGGGATATGTGGATGCGGACTTTGCAGGTAATGTAGATACTAGAAAATCTTTGTCAGGATTTGTGTTTACATTGTTCGGTACAACAGTTACTTGGAAGGCAAATCGACAATTAGTTGTAGCTCTTTCAACAACTCAAGCAGAGTACATTGCCCTTGTTGAAGGGGTCAAGGAAGCCATATGGTTGAAAGTTATGATTGGATAAATAGGGATTAGTCAAGGGTGTGTGAAGATACATTGTGATAGCCAAAGTGCCATTCATTTGGTAAATCCTCAGGTCTATCATGAAAGAACAAAACACATTGACATTCGCTTGCACTTTGTTAGAGACATGATTGAGACAAAAGAGATCATGGTGGAGAAAGTGGCATCGGAAGAAAATCCAACAGACATGTTCACCAAATCATTACCGATATCAAGGTTCAAGCATTGCTTGGACTTGATTAACTTCATTGAAGCATAGATGAAGGTTGGAGAGAGCAGCATGGTGATTGATGGTTAAATTGACAGCATCACTATTTTAGAGTCAAGGTGGAGAATTGTTGAAAAATGACTCTAAAATAATGCATCCTGGAAAAGCCAAAATCGGGGCCCGATTTTCGCCTGGTTTTGGAGACATTGGTCTCGACAAAAATCGGCGCCCAAAGTCTAAAAATCGGTGCCCGAATTGTCGCAGGAGCAGAAAATTAAAACGGTGTTTTTCATAGGTCGGTTCTATTCCAATTTTTGAGGGATGCTTTCCACTATAAATATAAACCTGTATCAGATAATTATGTGTGTAGAAAACAGGGTTTAGAAGCCAACATTCAAACTAGGGTTTATATAGAATTTCTCTTGGCAACAAACACTAGGGTTGAGATTGTTTTGATTCACCTTGAACAAAACACTATTAGGATCGAGTCTCTCGGTCACGGGAAGAGATTGAGACTTGGGTAGAATTAGGTTTGAAGACTGATTCTTGTAACTCAATATCTGTTTGTAAAGAAACTCATATCATTATAGTGGAAAGGAGAGCTGCTCTCTCCCCCAGAGTAGGTCATCATTAGACCGAACTGGGTAAACAGATTCTTGTGTTCTCCTTCTTCCTTTTATCTCTTGTTGTTTATTTTTGTTTGAATTATATTTTGTCACTCGCTTGATTTGATTGCTTGGTATTAATTTGCTCCACACATCAAGTTTATTATTGGTGTGGTTTTCACAACGAATTCACAACAATTATTACATTAGTTAGAAAGAAAATTGTTAGCCAACAACTTAGAGATATGTATAGGTTTCCTGATACTTCTAGAAAAATTGAAGAAGCTTGGGCGTTTTCCTCGAAAAGATAAGAGTCATTATGTAGCTGCGATGGTGACTTGAGGTCACAACGATCCAACAATCGTTGAAGCCCGATCAACGACGTTAGCACTTGAATAAAATACAATTGTTGTTATCAATATATCACACTCATGTCAATTGTTTTGTTTCCGGAACTCTCATGAAAATATTAATGACGGTCAGTTGCAATTTTTGGGAAGAATGGTAAATAAGATTAGACAAACCCTAAATAGGTTTTAGAGCATAAAGTTTCAATTCACTAAACCTTGTAATAATATAGTATGGTAGCTCATATACTATAGCCAAGCTAGGCCATATAGAGGGGATATAAGACTTGGACAGAGGAGGAACCCATCTGCAAGGGCCATAATCTACAAAGATTTACATTAGTGATATGAGAGTTGCTCTTCTCCTATTTAGTATTGTGCCCATTCCCCTAAAAAGGCTGAACGAACATGAGTTAACTCACGTAGCACAGGTATGAGCAAAAATAAAAGGGAGAAGAACAATTCTCTAGTAATATAATTTATTCTTATATTAAAAAAACTGCACGCATACATTTTTTGTAACGGGTAATAAATTAAGTTACCAAAATTAACTAAAGTTTGAAATTAAAAAAATTCAATTTTGTAAGGATATAAAAACATATAAAAAATACTAACAAATGTCTTTAGAGTATTGTTTAAGAAATAAAAAAAAAATCATTTGCATGAAAAATTATGTGATTATAACATTGATAAAAGTTTAAGTTGAATTTCAAAAACAATATTTCTATTTACATATTTTTTAAACATGTCCCTAAACCATTTGTTAACCCGATCAAAAAATATTTAACTCTAAATTATACCATTAAATAAACTGTCACATTCAAGTTGTTACTCAAGGATTATTCAAAAAAAGTTGTTACCCATGGTTCTCAGTTCTCACCCCAAAATCACTCTACATCATCATTACTGACATCTTGTTCCCTAGCATTTCACATAGGGCCGTTGCCTGCTGGAACATTCTCATTTCTCAATACTTCCAAAATTAGCATTAACTTCCGTTGTGACTGTATTTAAAAGTTCTTAATCTACTGTTCGTCACCCCCACCATTCTGCTCTGAAAAAATTCTCATATTCCAGCCCTGCATTATGCATTATCAATATATATCTCAGTCAGGAATAGTTTCTTACTGTATTAATTGCATGGTCTATAATACCACACATAAATCAAAAGATATACAAGCAAACACATAAAGCAGCACCCTTATTTCTAGGATCATGTGTCTGACACTATTTGTTGTTATGCCTCGTTACTTAATTTTCTATTTTTTTATAATTTGGTTTCTTTTATATTCTTTATATAATACTCCCTCCATCCCGTTTTAAATGACCTATTTTAAAAATCTGTACTGTTCAGTTAACATATTTTGACTCTATTTTTCTACTACTATATAAACACAAAATATAGCATATAAGATGTTGTTGGATTTGTCTCGATGAATATTTTTAGAATATCAAATTTTCACAATTTTTTCTAATAAATTATTAAAGATATTTAAGATTAAAATTGTGCATTGGCATACGTGACACAGTCAACTATATCACTTAATATGGGACAGAGGGAGTATGAAGTTTCCAAATGTTGACGACTCATTATGGGATTTCCAATGGCGGATCCAAGACTCTGGATCAGGGGTGCAAAATTTGTTACGTAATAAATAATTATTAGTATATAAATATATAGTATTAAACTTCTTAACATGTGCAGATTTGCACATAATAAAAAAACACTATATATATATATATATATATTAATCACATAATTGAGTTCAAGTGATTAATGAATTTGATCTAAAGACGGATCATTTAATTTTTGGATGTAACGGTTTTCGGTCATACTTTACTTACCTTTTGAAATCATAAAAATGCATCCTAATATGTAGGTGACTATTACTTTCTCACTCTATTGCCTTCTCACACACCCTGTAAATTTTTCAAAAATGCCCTTGTGCAACTCAGATTTCATTATCCGAATTCATGTTTCACTGATTCGGATTCTAAAATCCGGACAATGCTTATGTAAAATCAGTCATCAGACTCTCACATTTCAACACTTTTGAGTTTTGCTTTTAAAAACAAAAAAAAAAACTAAGTAAAAAAATGCTAAAAACCTGTCAAATAAAATCATAAAAATACCACCAAAAAATTATAAAAATCGAATAAAACTAATGCAAATTTTTCGGATTTTTCTGAGAATATGAAAAATAAAAAAAATGAAAAATGAGTTTAAACGATGGAATTTTGGATTTTGAGGGGCGGAGTCCCGTAAGAAGTCCCTTCTAGAGGAGTCATGGTCTTTGAATTATTTTTTTATTTTATGGGGAAGTTTCAGAGCAATCCGATCAATTAGCCCGAAAACTCGATTTTTGACTAAGAACAAGTAACAATGACCCAAAACAGAAGGATGAGAGTTAGAAAGAATAATATTGTTCATAAAATGATTATTCATGTTACAAACATGTTTAGAATTTGTGTTGATACAGTTCAGATTATATAATCCGAACTATTTTTCCCTTGAAAAAGGGTGTTTAGGGGTGTTCTGATTATGTAATCCGAAAAAATCATGTAACGCGCCCTATTTTTTGAGATTTTCGGATTACAAAATCCGAAAAAATCCGTAACTCATTTTTTCACCCTATAACAAAGGAAAACACCAGTTCGGATTATGAAATCCGAAAACTTCAAAGACATTTTTGAAAGGAAAAAAAATAGGGCGCGCGAGAATTTCATAGGATGGGAAAAGTAATAATCTATGTAGTATGTAGTATATACGTGAATATCTAGCCTATTGGATTTGGATCATGTCCATTATAATCAGCTTTGGGGACATGAACTCCATTACCAAGTATATTAAATAATAATAAAAACGGAAACCAAAAGGCAAAAATATAATAACAATAAAGGTAATTAGAAGTTGAAGGAAAATTTTAGAGGGATTAAAACGAAAAGTTAGTATATTTATAGGGACCAAAAACATATTTAACCCTAATTTTTTCTACACAAACAAGTGAAATAGTTTAAAGGGCATATGTTTCACAACAAAATAGTTAAATCGTTTCTCTCAAAATAGTTTTTTTTTTTTGACAAATCCTTTCACAAAATGGTTAAAATATTAATGAGATTTTTTACTTAAATTAATTATGAGATTATTTGTGTTATTTGAACAACCATTTATGTGATAACTTTTTGGACAACCATAAATTTAGTAAGACTTCTATAAACCTTAAACCATAATCTCTAACTATTGTTAATCAATGATATTTATCTTGAATTGACGACAACAATGAATAATCATAATTATGGCATAATTTATACCGCAATGTAGAATTAGTTTGTTATTGTCGTCTTCGAATTTGATTAAAAATTAATTTCGCCTTTGTCATCGAATCACAGAGTGTTTAAAGTGTATTTGTGTGTTGTTGCGACTTATCATATTATGCGACTACTGTTAATGAAAGACATTTGTCGAAAACCAGAAAAATAAATACGAAATAAATATATTTGATTGTAACATAAGTTATATCACCGTGTAGAATTGATTTGTTGTTGCGATGTTGAAATTCAATTCGAATTAATTTTGCTTTTGTAATTAAATTAATGTAATTGATCATATAATGTTAACGAATGATATTTATCTTGAATTAACGACAACAAATATAGCATAAATAAACCTGATTATGACATAATTTATACTTCCGTGTAGAATTAATTTGTTATTGTCGTGTTCAACTTTAAAATAAAAATTAATTTCGTCTTTGTAATCAAACTAAAGTCGTCTGTTAGTGTTTTGAACCGTGCATCGCACGGGATTGGCATACTAGTAATAATAAAAACGGAAACTGAAAAGGAAAAATATAATAACAATAAAGGTAATTAGAAGAAGTGTAACAAAAAAAACGGTAATTAGAGCATCTACATCCATACCATCCATATGGGAATGGGTTCTACATAATATATTATAGGGTTAAATAAGTTTTTCGTCCCTATGAATATAACGAATTTTGATTTTAGTCCCTATAAAATTAAACTGAATGTTTTCGTCCTCACAAAAAATTTTATTTTGTTTTTCGTCCTTAAAAGATATAATTTTGACGTGTTTTTGACATTTTTTGAACATAATATGAATATATAAATGTCGAATATAATAAACGGACATAACATAAATACAATTTCAACATAAAAGAGTTATAATTTTGTCATTTATATGAACATAAAATGGTCATTAAGGACGAAAAAACAAAATAAAAAATTTTGTGAGGATGAAAACATTCAGTTTAATTTTTTAAGGACTAAAATCAAAATTCGCTATATTTATAAGGACGAAAAACTTATTTAACCCTATATTATATTACTTCACACTTTTCAATTATTTAAACCACTCAACTACATTTTTTAAATATTCATACTAGTCCTGTAAAACTCTAAAATGGTTCCCACTAAACCCCACAATATATCAAAAGTGTCTTTTGTTGCTTTGTAAATAGTACTTTTTATTTATTTTTGGGTTAAATTTGTTTTTGGTCCCTATAAATATACCAACTTTTCGTTTTAGTCCCTCTAAAATTTTCCTTCAACTTTTAGTCCTTAAAATATTTTCCATCTTCACTTTTGGTCCCTCTTTTAAAGTAAACTCATATGTAGAATACATATTTTTGAATAAAATTTTGCAGAAAAATTCATAATATTATAAGAATCTCTCCCAAAAAAAATTAGAATTTTTTAACAAAACATGAATTTAATATGAATTTTTATATGTTTGACGGTTAAAAATTCATAATTAATTTATGTTTTGTTAAAAAATTTAAATTTTTTGCGGAAATATTTTTTACAATATTCTACACATTTTTGCACAATTTCATTAAAAAAATACAAAAATTAACTTAAAAATAGGGACCAAAAATAGTGATTGAAAATTTTATAGGGACTAAAAGTTGAAAGAAAACTTTAGAGGGATTAAAACGAAAAGTTTGTATATTTACAGGGATCAAAAACATATTTAAGCCTTTATTTTTTAATGCACAAAAGCAAAAGGAACCGTAGCAATGCAGAGGAACGGTGGTAAGAATTGAAACCGGCTTCAACCAAACTATCCAAGGCACTCTGACATGTCTCCTTGGTTTTCGTGAAGAAGTGGTAGAAAATCTACCGATATTCATGCTCTTAGAAGTCTGTCAACACTATCCTGCTCTTACAGTCTAGTGATCAGAAAAGCAAAAGCATGTGTTAGTTTTCATATATGAAGTGAGAGGTTTTGGGGTCTAAGTGCAAAACCTTTAGGACAAAGGTGCAAATTAAAATTTTTAGGGTGTGCAAAATGTCAAAATATAAGATTATTGGTGCAATATTACAAAGTTTAGGGTGTGCAGGTGCACATCCTAGTGATACACTGGATCCGCCCCTGGGGATTTCAACCTTTATGATTTCAATTTTTTTGGGATCATTAATTTGTTGTGTTATGTTCTTAGTTCTACGTTGAATCTCTACATAACTAGGCCAATGGATTGATTTGGCTTGCCACAACATGTTATATTTGCATTGTGAGAAACAACATATGTTTATTGGTGATTTTGGAAATGTAGAGAAAACCTTAATTTTTATTAAGACTTTGTCATGAATTTGGTTTATACATAGAGTGAATAGGAATCATGCTCCTGTTTTTGCAAATTGGTTTAATAAACCTTTGAGATGAATACAATGTGGTTGATTAATTGTATTTTGATGTAACATTTTGTATGTGGGTTGAAGTACCTTGGTACTCCCATTATTTATTTTGCTTATTAAAAAAAGCTCTTCACAACTAGGTCTTTTATTTTATTTTTTATTTTTCAATAAAAAATGTTTGGATGAGAATATGTAACAAAATAACATGAAACGAAATGGAACGAAGCAGGATGAAACATAGGTTCTATGTTCTATTACATGATTTGTGTATTTTGCAACGAAATAAAATAAAATTGGAATAAAAAATAGGATAAACAATGAATTGGATGTCATAATAACTTTCTATTTTATTTTCTACGGTATCCAAGATATAGAATATTAATGTATCGTAACTTTTGGTACGCCGCCTCAGGCTAGTGGTGTCTGCTGCATGGAGAGGATCCTAACCAGAGACTGAACCTCAATCTCAAGAAATCCCTTAATAAACTCAATCCGAAATGGATTCTCAACATCAAACATCACCCTGTCATATCCATCGTGATCATCATGAGTAAATCTATAACCCTAATCCAATTAGTATAATTAAACCTGGAGGAAGAGCTATGATTAGTGGAGCAATGATGTTTTTTAATAAACAATTGATGAAGATAAGCTGCTTTAATTTGCAGATCTAGGTTTTAATGGAAGAACATATAAACAATGGTTGATAAAGACGATGAAGATGAAGATGATGATGATGTGTTGTGTTGTGTTGTTCATATTTACTATATGTTGTGTTGTGTTGTGCTGTGCAGTGGAAAAAATGGGCATAAATTTGACATATTACGTGAAAGAGTGAATATGTTGGTATAGTGAAGCAAAGCAAAATCATATTTAGGATGAATGGAGTTGAATCTGTGATGATGATACAAATGATCTTGGCTAAGATGAAGGATATGATGTTCATAGATGATGATGTTGACAAGAATCTGAGAACTAATATAAACCTCACGTGCCCTTCCAATTTTCCTTTTCTTTTTTATTTTTTTAATTCGAAAAATACAGATGTGGAATACTACTCACTTAAGTGAGGTGTCATGTTTGCATTGACATGGTCAAAATTGAGAAAAATGATCATTATTGCAAAGGGGCTAAAAGGGACTAAATTTGTCATTTTTTTATTCAAGGTCAAAACTACGACATTGAGAAAGTTAGGGGACCAAATACACTTAAGTCTTAATGAATTTAACACTGAAATTGTTAGGGGGTATTTTTTATTTTTTTGGTAGAAAGTTAGGGGATATATTTACATTCGATTCAACAATGTTTTGACTTTTAAAAAGTTAAATTTATCACTCTTCACCAATTTCCAATACAATATTGCTATTTTTATGCAAAATTACAATTTTAGTCTCTTACTTTAATTTCAAGTAACAATTGGATAGCACTTGTGTACCATAATGGTATATACCATTGCCCAATTAGAATGTGCCACGTGGCACATCCTTTAAAAAAATATATCAAATAAAGCATTTATAAAGGAACATTGATAGGTGGCACACTCTAATTGGCCAATGATATATACCATTGGTACCTCAATGGTACACAAGTGGAATCCGTAACAATTTGATCTTTTATCTTTCTTTTTTTTAGAGAGATTCTTTATCTTTTTTTTAAATTTCAATTTTTTTCCTTTTGGTCCATTTTAATATGGATTTTCAAGTTTCAAATCTAATATTCTTATGTAAACATAGATGAAGACCATAAATTTGAAGATTGAAATGCCATAAGAAAATAAAATCATGAATTTGAAGCTTGAAAATTCATATAAAAGTGGATCAAGGATAAAATTGAAATGAAAAAAAATAAAGGACTAAACTGTTACCTAAAATTAAATTAAGAGACTAAAATTGTAATTTTACCCTATTTTTATTATTTTAACCAATGCCTGAAGGACCGTAGATACGTAAGACCACACAAATACCAAAAAGTATACAATTATTCTTGTAAAAAGAAAAGAGTATATTATTATTATTATATAACCACACAAAAACTCATTTGTTGAACCGAATAACAAATTGGAACCATATATAAATACGTTTCTACAACTCCAGTACTACTATAGACAAAAGAACTGAAGGGGGAAATGTGACAAAAGTTGGTGCCACAATCAATAAAAACGGATTATAAATATGCCAACAATATTATGAAGCCAATAGTTTATATAAAAAAAAATGGGACCAATAGTAAAAAAAGAAAGACAAAGTTTAAATCCTGTGAAAGAAGTGGGAGATATTAAAAAATTCCAATTGTTATAACTTTATCGTGTAACTCTTTCAAAAAAGTGTTATATAAGATAATGAGACAATTGTAAAAGAGCAATCAGTCGCTTTAGTCCTTGAATGGAAAAGGAGTAGTCACTTTAGTCCCTGAATGCAGAGAAATTGTAAAATAGTCCTTGAATGGAGACTCTGTTGGTCAATTTCAGAGACTAAATTAACTAACATAGTCTACACTCAGGGACTAAATTGACTAATGGAGTCTGCATTCAGGAACTAAATTGACTAACAGAATCTACATTCAGGGACTATTTTGCAATTTATCTGCATTCAGAGATTAAAGTGACGGCTCCTTTTCTATTCAGGGGCTAAAGTGACTAATCTCCCATTGTAAAATGAACAATAATGTTAATTCGGTAATAAACTAGCTACGGTGTCGGAGATGTATACATTAGGTTGGGGGGTGGGTGGTGAGGCGTGGAAGTGGAGGTGGATGTTGTTTGCGTGGGAGGAGTTGTTGGTGGGAGAGTGTGTGGAGCGGTTGTCTGTTCTTGTTGTGCAGGTTGGCTTGGCTGATAGGTGGGTGTGGAAACTTCACCCTTCCAACAAATACACTGTTCAATCTGCTTATTCATACTTAACAGCGGTTGACATCAATATTACTGAGGATTTTCATCATTTTCTATGGCATAAAGCGGTTTCGTTAAAGGTTAATATTTTTGTCTAGCGACTTTTTCTGAATAGACTTGCTACAAAGGACAATTTGCGGACGAGACATGTTCTGGATGTTTCACGGGTATCTTGCGTGGCTTCATGTGGGGCTGTAGAGGATAGAGACCATTTGTTTTTTAAGTGTGATCACTACGGTTGTTTGTGGCTTCTGATATCCCATTGGCTTGGTATCGATACAGTTCTTCATGGCGATTTATATGCCCATCCATATCAGTTTTGTGCTCTTGGAGGGTTCTCAAAGAATTCAAGGACAGCTTTCCCTATTATTTGGATTGCGACCTTATTCATTATCTGGAAAGACCGTAACGATAGAATTTTTGATAATCATTTTGTTTAGCTTACAGGACTTCTTGAGAAGGTTAAACTCCAAACATATTGGTGGTTGAAAGCGAAATACATGACGTTCGATTTTGACTACCCCTTTTG
>Ga0315915_1007381_pt1 | contig 13159 bp, 4 predicted proteins | sample MpolbnodulesMG_FD_207738 | JGI IMG/M metagenome (GOLD analysis project Ga0315915, IMG submission 207738) | Medicago polymorpha root nodule microbial communities from Los Angeles, California, United States - branched nodules | ecosystem: Host-associated > Plants > Roots > Nodule | place: USA... | reverse complement strand
GACACGAAAGCAAGACCGGTTTTTAGTCGCCATATACAATTTACACAACTTTGAAAATGGGTATCAATACATTAAAAACAAATGTACTCTCCTTCTGTTTTTTTTTTTTACAAAATAAATAATATTCATTCAAATTGATAGAGTACATTGATATAATGCAAATTCGCCAAAAACAAAAAGGATGAATTTGTGAACAGACTCACAGCATCCATGTTAATAGTATAACACGACAAAGTGCAAATGCCGACACATATGACTATATTTAAATCTCCGGAATAACCATGTCTCCGGATCTGCAACGTGGATGACGCCATAGTCATTGATTGGATTTGCACTAGCTTATCTGACAATCTGAACCGATCAAATACCTGAGAGCAACAAGAAAAACAAACAACGTCGCACAAAGACGACGAACAAACCAACGTTGCAAGAAGACGACGAAATCACAAAATAAAAAATGAAATAGATGTGAAAATCACTTATTTCAATAAGATGGAAAGAGAAAAATGAGTTAGAGGGGTGATTTTGGGTCAAAAATTGATCCTAAATCACCCCTCTTTGGTAGATGAAGGAAAAGAAACTAGCGTTTTGGCGATGGCCGACAAGAGAGAAAGGGAAAAGAGAGTTATAAGAAGAAATACTATGTACTCTCCCTCTGTTAATATGTGTTCTATTTAACGTATTTATTTTTCTTAAATTATTTTAAAAAAAATTGTGGAAAAAATTATTTTGTTTTTATATAGAATATTAATAATACTAATTAAATCCTTTCATAAGAAATATAGTAACTAGATTGTTTCGATAACACTTTTATTTATTATATTCCTTACAAAAACACTTTTGTTTGATAAATGATCACCACCATCTATCAAGGAAACAAGATCAAACATAAGTTGATGTTGAATGTACTGAAAAAGACAATAAATGGGGTTTTAATTGAGTTTTTATAATCTTTTTGCACAATTCAATTTGACAAAATCCCTTTTGAGATAATATGACTTATATATGTCTTTTCACATACATGTAAATAACAAGTTCAATTAAGTAAAAGAGCTTATAGAAAGAGAAGATCAACACAAAAGATTTATACTAGCTCACTATCAACCTTATAGCTAGTCAATTCTCTAACACATGAAGGATCAACACAAAAATTATATTTCTCTTTTATGATTTTGCAGTGTTGTGTCCAAGAGTTATTTCTTCAATGATGTAAACTTCTTTTGTAATGTGTGTGTGGGGTGTGTGAGAGAGAGAGACGAGACTAGGGTAAAATAAGAACATTGATGAACTTTATAGTCTCTAACGTCTTCTTTGATTTGATCCTACCTTCGTAAAGTAAGTTGTATGTGGGTGGTTCAAAGTATATTTGTACGACCTACCACTTCTCACCTTATACTTTCACATTATCATACTATTTCCTTTCTTCAATAATATTTGTGGTATAGTTCTTAATGAGACAAAGTCAAACCAAAGGTAATGATATGAAGATGTAGTAATTGTTTATAAAGACGCATAAAGACTAATGGTGTGTTGATTGAAAATGGAAATCTGTTCGAGTGTATCTTTGCCAGAGCGTATAATCAGGTGATTTATTTATCATTGTACTACAAAGCAACTTGGTTCTTACGAATGTTCCCAAAGGAATAACGACCTCCTAAAGGTCAAATCCTATATTGTCTATCCTCGTCACGATGGTCTCAATTTTCCACATCGAAATGGCGGCCTTGAGATGCCAAAAACAACATAGAGAATTGGCTGCACAAATTACTATCACCCACCTAGTTGTCTTGCCAAAAGGACGTCATCGTCCAACTTCCAACTTCCTTAACCACCATTTCCTAGAATGAGTCTGATTCAATGTCCACCTTAGAGATTAAAAGATAAATATCGCATCTCCTCAAAGAACAAAAATTTGAGGCCTAAATATTTTAACCTCCAAGGGGATAACCAAAACCGACTACCAAACCTAGCAACCAAAACCTCTCCCAAAGAGAAGACCCACTGATTATGGCTACCATCTTCATTTCTTTCCTCCCCTTGACCCTTCCCTCTCGAAGGAACCATCTTCAGATGTTGGAGATGAGCTTCCAACCCTTGATAGGCATTTTGAGGAAAGAGAGATAAAAAAATTGGAATATTGTTTAACATGTTTAGAAAAACAATCTTTCCACCTAAGCTAACAAACCTATATTGCTAAGACCTAATTCTACTATTGCGCAGAGACTCCCAAACAATGTTCCACAAATCGAGTGTTAACCCTCCGAGTTTATCGAGTTTACGTGTTTAGGTACCAAAATCGTGTTAACTTTGAGGTAAACTCGGTTTCTGGTAAAATCAGAAGGTTTGACCGAGTTAACACTCGGGAAATTCGTGTAAACTCGACCGAGTTTACATCTAAAAAAAATAAAAATAAAATTGGCCCTTTTTTTGTTTCTTTTTTTTCAAAATCCAATTCATTTTCTACAAGTCCAAAGACTGGAACATTTACTGAATAATTACTTTTACAATAACACGTTGTTTCTCAAATGAAATGTTTCTTTTTTTTTTTTCATTGCGTTCTCAAACCATGAACAGGGGAGCACATACCAGTTAGGGTTGCGATTCCGATGGTGGAAATTTAGATTTTGACGTCGATGATTGCGACGCCGGTTAGGGTTGCGGTAGTGGTGTTTGTTGACCTTTTGAAGAAATAAACTAGTTTATTTTTTCGATAGTTTTATTAACAACTTTAGGAACTTGTGAAACTTGTTTTTTTGGATGGCTTAAACTTAGAGACTTATGAAACTTATGATTTTTTTCGTTAATTTTTTTATTTTGATGTTAAGTTGAGCATAACGCGATAGTTTGATATAATTTATCTTTGTAATTAAGTCATATTTTGCACTATTGACCTATTTACAATATTATATTAGTTTACATATGTCATGCATATAATAAATTTTATATAACGAGTTTACCTAAGAAAAACGAGTTGAGGTAAACTCTCCCAAGTACTCACCCTAAGCAAGCTAGCCTCGACAAGTAACCATAGATACCTAAAAGGCATAAACCCTCCTTACAATTCAAGAAGCAAACGTTCTTCCTATTAAACGAGCCTTTAGCATTGATCGCAACAATACATAATCTCAAAGAAATTAACCCGTAGGCCTTAAATGAGCTTAAAGTAGCGACGTATAGTCTTCTTGGTATAAATTTTTTCCATTGTTTGCTTCTCCATGAGCAAGATATCGTTTGCATTCTACATATGATAAATCATAAAACTTGAGTTGGCTAGTAGGAACCCTCGAAACCTATTAAGAGACTCAACCTTGCACATCAAACCCTACAACTACTAATAAAAATAGGAATCGGGCAGCAGAGTCACCTTACTTGATATCCCTCTAGATATTCACTTTCTCGGTTAGACACCGATTATAATGAAATTGGAGGTCTAACTCATCCTTAAAAACTGGTTCATAAGGTGTGGATTGTCTCCTCTATATAAACTTTTATCAAGAGTCTTATCTATCCGATGTGGGACATGAGTTTTTCCCAATACACCCCTGTCACGCCCCGCACTCTTTGGGCTTGGTGCGTGAATCGGTAGGTGGCCCTTGAAATTGACAGGCTCTGATACCATAATGAAATTGGAGGCCTAACTCATCCTTAAAAACCGGTTCATAAGATGAGGATTGTCTCCTCTATATAAACTCTTATCAAGAGTCTTATCTATCCGATGTGAGACATGAGTTTTTCCCAATAGATTAACCATAATCGATAAACAACCGGAGAACACAGACACCATGACCAAAGACCTCCATCTATCATCAAAAATAAATATCCTCAACATATAATCCAAGAAAAATTAGCTAAGTGAATCATTCACTTTTTCAATGTCCGTCTTAAAAATAAGACACTTTCCCCTAAATTTCTTGACCACGTCAATAGTTTCATTCACACCCATTAATATTAATTAGTTCTCATTCTAAAACGGGTATGACCTTAAGTTTGGAGCCATCAATTAAAATTTCCATTTAAGTCTATATGAGCAATTATTTTTTTGAAGCAATCCACATGAGCACTTATATATTTAAACATAATTTGCTTCTGTCATATGCACCCGGATCAACAAGCGACCTAGTGCTATTTAAAATACATGTTTATCTTAAGCAGACAAGTTATATTTCCATGGACACGTTATCTAATCATTCCTGATTTTAATGGAAATTTTGTGGACATACGCATTAAGAAATCTGTCTTTTGACCAAAAAAGATCAAAAGGAACATTAACATATTGCAATATCCAGGCCGGTTCTATAAGATTACTTTTGATAAATTTCTTATTATCACGAGCCAGTAACGAGACAAAATTTAAAAACTGGTCTTATCATAATAACCCTTTATTGGATTTCAAATCTAATATGATGTGTTAATCCTATTCAAATAAATAATTCGATCTCTTAAGAATTTGGACACGCCATGTTTTTTACTCAAGAGAATGTCTCGTGAAACTTGAAACTGAAAATTAATATTTAGCCTGCTGCTGACTCCCATGATTTCCGCCAAACATATAATAACGGCCTCTAGTTTCATTTAAAAAGTTCCACATGATGTGTATTCGTTTGTTTCTTTGACAGATTTGTATATATAGCATAGGTCACAAAAAACAAAAGTTGATCTTTCATACATTTAAATTTGCTTAATGTAAAATGGAAAACAAAAACAAAATTGAGTATAGGGGTCACATATAAAATTGAGTGTAAGAGTGATATCTTTCATCTAATTATAGTTGATGTGGATGATCAATTATTCTAGAAGAGTCATAGTGACAAACGAGGAAAAAATCAAACAATCAAAAGACATTGACTATGTATCTTAACTCAAAATCGAAAGACAATAAGTAATATAGTCAAGTTATCTCTCTTACAAGGAAATTAATTATCTCCATTGGAATCAGTGGTGGAGCCATGATTATTACAAAGTCTGAGCAAAAAAAATTGTGACACATTTATAGGTGTTTAAATAAGAAATTGCAAGCAAATAATCAATAGATCTAAAGAAATTGTCCAATTTATAGGGGTTTATATAAGAAATTCAGATGAATTTACATAAAAATTGCAAAAAAAATATTGGCCGGAGCCCGGGCGCGTGCTCGAGATCGTCGGACGGTCAAACCGCCACTGATTGGAATTCTCTTAAAACTATATGACACCTAGAGCTGGTTAATTAGTACAATATCAATGGAAATAACCAATATCCATATGTTTTGATTTACCCAAGTCTTTATGAAGTGACTTTTATCTCGTCCAGTTGAAAAATAAAATGTTAGGAGTTCCACATCGGGTAACTAAAAGTGTTTGATGTGGTACTTAAGTTATGAGACTTTCTCACCTAATAGACTAGTCTTTTGGGTTGGGTTCTCCTCAGAGGCTTAAGTCCTAACAATTGTTGCTTTCATTGAGAGTCGGACCACGAAAAGTGATACCTATAAACTGGATTAATGTGCTCCACCGAATACTGATAGGCTAGTGAAACCGTCAAAAGAGAAAGGGCTACCATCGAGTCAGTACCGATAGAGTGAAAATCGTTGGCTCTTAAAGTAGTGATTTATCTGAAAATTATAATGTAAGGATACCATTTGTCTATTGCTAAACTCTTAAATATATATCAGATTATTTCAGATTAAGAGTACTTTTTTGCCCCGAGACTGTTTCCAAAAACATGAAACAAATTTCACAGGGCAGTCATATCTAATCACCCAAAAAAATCTAAAAGAGATGTCACAAAGGATAAATAAGTGCGAACCATGTTTATTTATTTAGTTCTTTTGAAAAATATGTTTATTTATTTAATAAATGCTCGCAGTCATGCAAATGTAAATGTGACTGGTTAGTTTATTAGCTAATGAGAAAATTATTGGCATTTGAAGTGTCACAACTGACCTACTTTGAGACGTCTGTTGGTTGAAACACAACTTAAGGGTTCCCACAATTGTCAATGCAACAAGTGGCTAATTGTAAATCAATTATTGAATGAAAGATAAAATTGATAGATTAGAACCCCAATTGGTGTTAATGTTCTTGGTATATAAAAGAAAAACGAAAAAGAAAAAAGAAGATAAAGTGACTTGAATCATTACTCTACTATAGAGTATTTAAGAGAGATGATAAATTTCATCAATTTTCTTGTACCTATTATTAATCATCATTTACCTCAATCAATTATATTATGACAAATGCTACATATAACAAAATTTTGTCCCGATGATTTCACGACATGGTATACCCCAGATTTGCACTAAAGATTTCAATATATATCCATCACTCATGTGACATGCAAAATGAAGATCTAACCGTACAAACAAATTCGTGATTATTCATGATTGTTCTGTCACGGTCAATAGCAAAACTCTTTATATTATGTCAAGTGTAGTTTCTTATGTGTCATTTTAAATCATACAGCACACTTCACTATTGAAGAAAGACCATACAAATAAGTTCGCCAACACATAACCACAATTTCAATTGATGGGACCTTAATTTCTCACTAACATATCTGCCGTACCCTTACTAATTAATACTACAATCCATTTTACTGAAACATGGATTGGGACTACTACCACCTTCCTAATTTGGCTTGCATAAATGCGGGACACGAGTCTTAGAAATAGTAAGTACCAACCTGATACACAATTTTTGTGGTGGTTAGAGCGATTCCTGATTTTGCTTTAACGAATTACATACTATAGTACCTAGCTCAATTAATGTGATGCAATACAGCAAACATTTTAATTGAGCCAGCTTGTTCCTGTCTTCTTTACTTACTAATTATTCTTATACTTATTATATATACATCCAAACGAAAAACAATAGATTTTAATCTTGAATTGAGTTGGCAAAGCCTAAAATTGAATTAAATTAACACATATGGAGCAAATTAGACTATAAAACACATCTTTATTAGGTCCATCGAATCACGTTTTACAAATAATTAGTACCAATTTTCCTTAAGTTGTTTTTTAAACGCGTGTTTGCTGCATATATAATCAAAATCCTATCTACTAAGTTATTTGGTATGAATGTCATGATTAATCGGGCAATAATTAAGCTAGCTAGCTAGCTAGTGTTTGGACTAACATAACATCCATATAATTTAAGATATTGACTATTAGATTAGCATATTCATTATTCATAGATTTTTCAGGAATAATCTTTCGGTGATTGTAATGAGTCTAGAGCTTTTGTAGTAATGACAATGAAGCTTTTTTTAGTTAAACTCTTGCTGTCATTTGCCCACTCCCAGGAGTTGGTACATTGACTTATCTCACTCACCTTCTGTCACGCTTTTTTGTGGTTGTGCTTATCTTAGTTAACCTCAACCTAACCTGCGAATTATACTGCTATGATATAGACTTCAGGTGACTTTTCTTTTTCTTTTTGTGTTAATCCTATGATTTTTAGATCGTCTGGTAACTTGAAATTCGATGGTAAAGATAAGTATAATTTGACAAAAATTATTTTACATAGAAATTACATTTAGATTCTCTAAAACTATTCATTTTTTTGTGAAACTTATTAACTATTAACGTTCAATTGTTTGTTTGGTTAGGTCATATGATTTTATTGATCAGTTTATCATGTACTTAGTGTATCCACTCCAATTGTTTCTTTTCAATGTTACAATGTGACCGTTGAATTTAAGTTTGACACTTTTCCATTATATTGATATAAAATGTAAGATTTAATTCCAACGCTACAATCATGTTGATTGTCTAAGCTATTTTGAAAGTAGACGAAGTTAATGATATTGATTATGTGGATTGATCGTGAACAAGTTTTTAAAGATTGTACATGTGTTTTAACGGTCGTAGACAAAGATCTAATAAAAATGTACTATAGGGTTTAATGGGTGATTTTCAAGGGTTATTATGTTGGTCAAATTCTTACAAGAATAAGCCTTAGAACCTAATGATCAAATGCTTCTAATTGTATTGGTCATGGTTAAAAATGAGGTAGAAAACTAATCGTGCAAACAAAATGCAACACAAAAGATCAATTCAAAAGGGGAACAAAACTTAAAAGATCTATAAAAAAAAATAGTAATTTAAAGAACCGTAAACTTAATTTTGCATTTTTTATGATAAATATTAATTGTTATTTTGTTAGGGGAAGAAGTTAAACCCACGGCCCATGCATGCCCTCCTCAGTCCTCACTCTAACCCTTATGTTCATAACCAAAGCCACCAATTTTCCTTAATTATCTTCACTCCTCTGCCCATCACATCAATTATCGCTCGTGTTGTTTAATTTGGAGAAAAATCTATGGTTAGTTTGGCATCATTACTACTTCTCACACCGTAATTGCGGGTTTTCTTTTTCCAGCTCATATGGTTTAGGAAAACAAAGAAAAAAAAAGTTTGGCATTTAATTTGGTTGCGGTGGTATATTGTACTATTTGGTTATCGAGAAACAAAATTATGTTTTGATAATAGGGTTGCTGACGGTGTACGTACGTAGAAATTTTTTATTATAGTAGTATTAAATTGTAACGTGGGGTGGTTTATAATAGAGTAATGATATATAAATATGTACAGTTTTCTTTCATCTCATGTACAAGGTGTATGAAAATAAATAGTGGCTAACATTTATCGAGGATAAACCTCATTTAATCTTAACTAATCAATAAGTCTTATTATTAACTTATAACCTACTATTCGTATCTCGTCTTAAGTAATTTCTAAGTTATATATTTCATAAATCAATTCTTACTAACAAAAAATCGATTACTCAAAATGTACTTCCTAAAATCCATTTCAAAAACCTAAAAAATGATTATTTTAAACTCGCTTATGTTGGAGCAATTAAAGCTCATGATACCAAATGCTGGAACAACTAAGGCTACCATTTTGTAACTCTATGTTGTTTATGGAAGAAGAAAGTGAAGTTTAAAAAGGAGAGAGAAAGAGAGAGAAAAATTATGAAATAAAACTGATCATTTTACTTATGATTCTCACTTTACAATAATGGGTTCACTTCCCTCATATGATACACTCTTTCATTTTTCACTATATATATTCTTATTTTTGTACGCACACTACAACTTATACACTTTATCAGATACTGTGTTTAACCAACTAACTAACAAACTGTTTTTTTTTTCTTCTTCTAGTCGAACAACTAACAAATAGTTAAAACTAACTAACTATCAGTTTGTCACTACATTACGTTCTGAGCTCAATATTCTGAACTCTAACACTTCTTGTTTTCACTACAAGTAACCTATTACAATTGACTAGATTGAATTACGACTCACAGTTTATAAGATTTCTTGATATTTTGTGAAAAGTAGAACATACTCATTTTCGATTTTGATCGGTAATTTTTTTTTTGCTTTCTTTGAGGGAATATAACATTGTATGGTACATCCTAATAAAATTGATTGAAAGAAGTGTTTATTATTTTTATAAGGATCAAAATGCCCCTTTTTATAGAGTTAAAATAAATAGAGAAGAAATTCAAGTGCCAATCGAATTATGCTCACTACCTTCTTCAAAATGCTCACTTGATTTTTCTTTAGGTGATGCTTAGGTCTTATAAATTTTAGCTTTGAAGAATTAGCCACATGAAAGATTTAAATTTTACCTTTGAAGAATTATGAGTAATTTATCCAACAATCAAATTTTTACTCCACTAGCAAATTTGTTTATGTAGCTAATTTTTTTTGGTTTTTTTATATAAATTACCCACAACTATAAGGTAATTTAAAAAAAAAAAAACTTTATTTTAACTCCATGTATATAAAATTTTCTCTTCTTACACAAGTGTCATGATTAATATTAAAAATGTTACTTCTAAAAAAAATATTGAAATTGTTAATAAAAAAATCATGAGCATTCGAATAAGTTTTTATTTTATTTTTAGGGTAGCATTCGAATAGGCTAGCTGGTATAATTGTAAAAAAAAAAAAAAAATATTGATCCGATTAACTAGAGATCCGATTATATCATTATTTGTCCAAAAAAAAAGTGATCGCGTCTCTTTTAAATATGTTAGTAATTTCCAGCATTTCCGTTGATAAAAATTAATTTGCATGTTAAAAATTGAAAGAAAATAAAAATAATAGTTCAATATGTGATTGAAAGAATACAGACAAATTTAATTTAAAAAATTGGTGTTTACAGAGAAAAAATTTACACAACAACAAATAATCAAACTAAAACATCAAGATTCGGAGCCATCTTTCCAAACAACAACTTCAAATCATTCTCCAATGGCGTCAAGTTCAAGTCCAAGCACATAACCCTTGCACTATTCAATCTCTTTAAAACTGGTAATTTCATAACAACTTGTTCCATTGAAGAAACCTCTTCGTTGATAATAGCTTTATGCCTTCTCATGTGTCCACCCAATGCTTGCCCCAATGAAAAATTTTGCCCACAAATGGAACATTCATGCATTTTGGGCTTATTTCCTAAGCTCAAAGATGTAGAATTTGTAATGACTTCATCCCCTTCTAGCTTTGATCTTTTATGGCTAGCTCTGTGGCCACCTAGTGCTTGAAAGGATGAGAATTTTTTGTTGCACGTTTTGCACTCATATTCCACTGGCGCAAAACTTTTTTGATTTGGTTTATTGTTATGTTGTTGTTGTTGGGGATAAGAGAGCATCATTAGACAATTTGCCAAATTTATGCTTTCTAATCCTTCTATATCTCTTTGTCTCTTCATGGCTACTATATATGTTGATTAATTAACAAAATATGAAGCGATAGTAATTAAGAATTTATGAGTTTATGACTGAAATGTAATGAGTGTGATACAATGAATTGGAGGAGTTGGGATTAATTGGTGAGTAACATTTGGATATGGAGGTTTATATTTATAAGCCATAACTGGAACAAAGTCAATGAGTTTGACTGATTTTATTCAACTATATTTATGGAGGCATGCTTCAAATGTAGAGAAAGTACTTCCTCATCAATTCTAGTATATTGTAGGTCTTTTAGCAAAATATTATTTGTCTATAATATCAACAAAATAAGGGTCTTCTATTTTTATTATTATAATTTTAGTTATTATTAGTATATATTTTCGATTATTTTCTATTTAATTAATGTATAAAATCGTTAAACTTTCAACGTCTAACGGCGGAAAACAAAACAAAAAAATTATGTTTCTGACTTCGCTTTGAGGTTTGACTAGTCCTAATGTAACTCATATAATGACATAAATGTCCTCTTTGCTGATGTAATATTCTAGTTCAATATTGTTGTTTAACTATTGTCTTTTTGGGTATTTCATATAAAGTGTTTTGGACACGTGAGGCTTACACTTAGTTATTTATGACTTATATGAATCTAGATGAACCGCGTGGGAGGTCATGTACTCATCTGTTTATGTTTTTATGTTGTTTGGGTGAGCTACCAACTGAACCGGTCGTGCATTGCGAGCTACCAAGTTGGTTGTTCTTCTTTGAAATGAAACGTGGAATTTACTTTCTTTTTTTCTTTCTAATACTATTTTAATAAACATAAGTACTAAGAATAATTAGTAAAACTAGGGGTGTATATGGGTTGATTTAGGTTGAGTTTGGCCAAACCCAAAACCCTAATCATAGGGTACTCCGGTTTAAGTACCCCTTACATTATTGGGTGGGTATGGACAAACCCGCTAATTTCTTAGTTGAGTTGGATTGTATAATGAGTTACCCAAATTATTTTTCTATTTTTTAATATTAAATGACAAGTACTCATAATTTTTCTTAAATATTACTCTACTTTTTAATTTTCTTAAAACAAATTGGTTAACTTATTTTTACTATAATTTTATGTATCACAGAATAATAAATTATAATATCAAATAATAAACTCCATCATAAAATACTTACAACAAACTAAAGTTGCATATCATAAAATTTCATTAGTATTAAAATAACTAAAAAGTGCAACATCTTATAACTCTAGCATGTTTTGATTTTCATTATATATGATACAATGTATATGTTTTGGAAATATGATTTGGTTTATGACCATAACCTTTAGTATTTTTCTTCCACCCTATGAAAATAAAGATAAAAAATATTGACATTATTGGGTAAGTGTGTTTTTGGGTTTAAGTCTGATTTTACCCGAAATCCATTTATTTTTATGGATTTTTCATTTTTAAAAAACATACACCCACACAATTACCCGGTCCAAACCATTTTTTTGAGTTTTTCAGTGGGTTTGATCGAATTTTTTGGGTTGACTCGACCCATGTACCCCTAAGTAAAACTATGGACAAACCACTTGTTTATATGTTGTACTAACTCTTAAACTAGTATTAATGTATGACTGAATTCTCTTTTTGACATAATGTACGACTGAATTAATAAAGCTTCAAGATGGACTGCGTGGGTTGACATATACTAATTTGGTCCGCAACAAATAAGAGCATCCATTTGATCATCATAATATGGGGAATATAGTACTATTCTCCGCCTACTAATGTTGCTCAAGTCATGCCCGTATACTTCATGCATTAAACCAGCTAGGTATGCATTTTCACACGCAGTGGTTACACACATGCTGACCAATGCATTTAAGAGTATAATGTCAAGACAGTTCCTTTCACACACACAAAAATAAAATGAGTATGTCAAGACAGTTAAATTTGATGGCCATCATGAGTCAAAAGCCAAATTAAGCAACTAGCAGCGGTCTACAGGGAATGCCTGACACATTCAATTAAGCACAACGTATACTGTATACTCGAATTAGTTATAAGAAAGACTTTTGATTATTGATCATTCTGATGTCATTGTGTACATCATGAAGATATTGGGCTGTTTAATTTATTCATTTTCAAAAAATAAAATAAAAAGTGATTTAGATTTTAGAAGAATTGATTCCCTTAGGAAGATAAAAGTGGAACCAATTTTGATATTTTTTTTTTATAAGGCAAATTTTATTCACGACAAGTTCATGATAATAAAAGGTCTCAGTCTAGGAAGAGATGCGGCATTAAGAGCTATTCGTAGAAGTGGTATACTATTAAGATTTATACGGGATGTAACCTGATACATAATTAGCAAGTGTACTAACTTATATCGAAGTAATAAAATTTATAAGATTCGTATCCACAGGGACTGTTTCAACTTCTACTCGGTAGTAACATTATTATTAAGGATGTTTGTAAAATGAG
>Ga0315915_1007380_pt1 | contig 13161 bp, 8 predicted proteins | sample MpolbnodulesMG_FD_207738 | JGI IMG/M metagenome (GOLD analysis project Ga0315915, IMG submission 207738) | Medicago polymorpha root nodule microbial communities from Los Angeles, California, United States - branched nodules | ecosystem: Host-associated > Plants > Roots > Nodule | place: USA... | reverse complement strand
AAAACAGTAAGCATTTGGATGGCTAAATTTTTTAACATGAATGATGAAATTAAAGTTATGATAACAAAGAATTATTTAGCGATTTGTTGTGAATCGGATTGGATGATTCATCGGTTTTGATTGAAAAAGCTCAATCATAGTAAAGATACATATAGAAACCATCCTTGTAAACTGAAAAGCAAGTGTCTCACCCACTATTGCAGGTCATTTACCAAGGACCATAGGTGGACCCTAAAAATAAGGGTCCATATTAGGGGCTCCCTAATAATAATTACATAATAGATTAAAAAAAACTACAATTGTTATAATTGATGAGATGTTCCACACCAGGGTCTTGGGGCATTCCTATCCGGAATTCGACATGGTTCATGAATTATTTGACGGTGAGTGTGTATATGTTGTTTACAATGTCAATTTCAACATGGTTCACCACCAGCAGTATTGGCCCATTTGTGTAGGGCCAAAGGTGATTCCTGATTTGACCATGCGAAGAGCAAAGAAAGGTCGTCCACCGGTTACTCGCATTAGAACTGAGATCGACAATGAGGAATATACAAGAAGGTAAGTATTGACCATCAAAATTGCCCTAATATTGACCATCAATAGTAATCTAGTTGCAATTTATTTAATTTTATTGTATGTTGTTTGTATTTTAATAATAATATTATTATTATATTTAGGTTTAAATGTGTCATTAGTCCCTGCATTTTCACCATATTTTGGTATTGGTCCCTGCACTTTTTTTTGTTTGGTTTCAGCCCCTGCACTTTGTAAAGATATTGGCATTGGTCCCTCTGTTAACTTTCTATTAAAAAAAACAAAACTAAAGGAGTGCTAGGTGGGCCAATCATTTCATGCTACGTGGCACATAAAAAACAAAATTTCAGAATTAAAATAAATCAAATAGTAATTGATTTTTAATTAGTTTTATTATTAATATTATAAATTAAAAAGAAAAGAGAGATTGGAAGCAAATGAAAAACGCCAGTTTTGAGAAAGGAAGAAGAAACAGATTTTCGTGATTTAACTTGAACTCTAACATTGAGATTCGATTCCAACCTTCATCAATCAAGTTTCGATTCCGTCCTCCATCAATAAAATTGATTTCGACCTCCTTCATTCAATTCATGTTTAGTTTTTGTTTCCGTTTTAGTTACCGTTCGCGATTTATATATCTGATGTTGCCTTCGTTTTTGTTTTGAGCTGCGTTTCCATCATAGTTGGAAGAATTACTACCACTTAATTGTCGTTTCTGCAAAATCGTTTTTGTTCTTTTGTTGTTTAATGGTTCAATTTATGTTTGTTTTCTGTAACTGTAACTTTCACCTTTCTACTATTTCGATTTCTGTTAAATGTTTTGATTTCTGTTCTGGTTTGGAAGCATTCATACCACTGAATTTTCCGATTTAGAAGAAAGGGACCAAAAGAAACTGAAACCTACAATTGAACCATTAACTCAGGTGACACAACACAACCATGCTTGGTTAAATTCGAATAAGAAGAAATTACAATGGTGAAACCTACAAATACCAAATAGTTTATGAAGAAGAAGAATGTGAAATTGAAGATGGGTATTGATGGAGATGGGTGAAGAAGAAGAATAGATATGGTCTTAACGGTGGTGATGATGGGTTTCAGAGGAAGATGTCTCACGAGCAATCATTCTTTGTAGAGGATTTTTTTTTAATTAAATAATAATAATAGCAATAAAACTAATTCTGAAATTTTGTTTTTTATGTGCCACGTGGCGTGGAATGATTGGGCTACGTGGCATTCTGTTAGTTTTGCTTCTTTTTTTTAACAGAAAGTTAACTGAGGGACTAATGTCAATATCTTTACAAAGTGCAGGGACTGAAACCAAACAAAAAAAAGTGCAAGGACCAATTCCAAAATATGTAAAAGTGTAGGGATCAATGACACATTTAAGCCTTATATTTAATTTTTATTACAACATAAAATAACGTTATCAAAATGATAATACGAATAATATAACAAATTATAAATTAACTCGTAATTTAAATGTAAAATGGTGTGAGAGGTTGAAAAATGAAGGTAAGTATTTATAGTAGATGAAAAATGATATTTTACATTTTTTTTTAAACATAAACAAAAAACGGAAAAAATTAAAAAATAAAATAAAAAGTATCCCACAAAGGGGGGTTGTGGGATATAATAAGTCCAAAACAGTGTATAAATATATATATCCCACAATGGGGGGTTTTGGGATATAATAAGTCCAAAAAAAAAATGATATCCCATAAGGGGAGGTTGTGGGATGGCAAAGAATTTGAAAAAGTATGGCATATTTGAAATTTTTTTAAAAAGTAGGGTAAAAAAATAATTTTCAATTATTTTAAGGGCAGAACAAAAAAAAATTCTTATTCAACTTGCGTCTTTGCATCTCCCTGTCTTCACTCTCCTCTCATCGCCGCCCACCACCACCCTCACCTATGCCTGTCGCTGCCCTCTCATTCAATCACAACATCGTCCCTTTTCCATATCCCTTTCATCACCGTCTCGCCGCCGCCATCACAAAAATATCCACCATTGTTGTTACTGTTATGGGTCCCGAAAACAAGAAACAAAACGGCTAGAAGATGTATCATGCATCAGTAACAGAGAAATTGCCAACATCAATCCTATAATTAACAACCTTCATGTTCAAGGTGCTTCATATATAAAAAGGGAGAGAAAAAAATCAACTCTTGGAATAAATTAGGCACTCTTATAGCTTCACACTTTCAATTACATTGTGATTGAATAAGAGGTTAGCGGCGGCCGACGGTAGAGTTGACGGTGGGCTGCGATGAGAGACTGAGGGGAGAAGAAGAGTAACATTGTAACAGGGGAGAAGGAAGGTAAATGACGGAAGGAAGATTTCATTTTTTAAATTAAACAAATACTTATTTTTTTAACTTTAAATTTGAATCATTAATTGTTTTTTTTACACATGTCATGCATCCAAACCCTAAATATACTAAATTGAGCATACCCGGACTCTCTCTTGACCGCCTCCGTTTATGGTGTCCTGTGTCCCTTTATTTTTATTTTGATCTACATCCAACTTTTTTTTGTTTGACAAGAAGACCCAAATAAAATTATTTAATAAATTTCTGATATTTTTCTATATTTAATTTTTATTTAGTCCTTCAGAAAATTTATTTTTATTTGACATGATTACTCCTGCATGCTTTTATGTTATATATATTTTTTGCAAAAAAATATGTTATATATACTTTTGCTCGTGGATTTCAAGCTTTAAATTTTTTATTTTCTTTTGTGAGTTCTTGATTTTACATATATGTTATTCCCTTAAAAGAAAATTAGAGATTTAACACATGCAAATTTATATGTAAACTAGTGTTTTTACCCGTGCTATAGCACGGGCAGCGCGGCTTTAACGCGCTGTGAGGGGAGCGCGGCTTCGCCGCATTATGTGGGTAGCACGACTTCACCGCGCTGCAGGTTGCATAACATTAAAGTAACTTTTGATGCATAATAGTAAATAACATGAGATAGTAATTGAAATTGAAATAGTTTCAAATAAGGTATATAGTAGTAATGATAAAGATAGTAGTGATAAATATATGTGTTCTTGGATAAATAAAATAAGCGTCATACTTGAAAATAAATATTTTTATTTTAAGTAATTGTAGTATATAGGAATGATTAAAATTGAATAAGTTATTAGTGTTGTTAAAAATGAGATAATGAATCATAGACTGATTAATTGATAAATGGAAAGGAAAGGTAATTTCCAACGGCGGTACCACATAACATTGAAAGAGTAAAGACTGTAGTACATGATTGAAATAAAAATACAAATAATATTGAAAGTACATGACAGGAAGTGAAAATACAAACAGATCATTGAGAGACACAAATGACATGAACTTAGAATTTCTAAATCTTCTAGCTATGGAGGACATTGTTGGTCTAATTGAAATCCAATTGCAGTTTGAAGAAGACATGTGACAATGTATTGTCTTTTATAGCAAGGACTGCATGCTTTATCATTGCTTTTTATGTCTATTTCTTTCTGCAAATGGTTAGAATAGAAGTTAGTAATAAATAATTGAAATTTAATTGAGTACCATTACCTGAGGCTTTTTCAGCTACCTTTGTTGGGGAAATGCACAAGTTAGAGCAGTGTTTAGCATGTATCAAGCCTTTTCATAGGGTGAAATAATTCAGTGTTGACCATATGTCTTCAAAGTAATAGCAGCAGTTACATTTGGTTATTCATGAATTGAGAAAGTTGTAAACGTATGAAAAGATAATAAGTAATACGGAAAGTGGGAGATTAAAATTACACAAATAATGTCAAATGTCACACAAACATAACAGGTAATTAAAAACTGTAACATAGAATATTACACAACATTTAAGTTCAAATACAAATTTAAGACATTAAAACTTAACAAGTCCAGTCTATGGAGAAACAACAACATTACATGACATTAAAAATTATTGAATAGGAAGGAGACATTAAAGATAGTTGTTTCATTGAGGTGGATTTGAGGTAGATGCAAATGCAAATCCATATACTGAGAGCTAATAAACATGGCACATACAATGGGGGTTATTGGTGGTAAATTTGAATCGGATGATTCCTGGGCGAAAGTTATTAACTTCACACAAAGTGTCCCAACCTAGTCCCAATTCAACAATATAATTTTCATCATTTTGAAGTAAAACCTGGAACTGATTGTAGTAACCTTCGCCATGGCAGCATGCAAGCATATCATCATTATACTCTTTAAGATAGTCACCAAAATTTTGTGGTAGAACCTGAAAAATATAACAATTGAAAATATATTTTAGTGAATTTCTTATACATGAAAATAAATTATGAATGTAAGTGAAAAAGATTCTGAATGTGTAAAATATTTATGAAGTTAACCATTTTTGGCGATTTCAACCAGTGATCATCAACATGGACATCAAAGTAGAAAGTTTCATTAGGAAATAGGCTACGACTATGGAATGGAGGAAATGTTTATGGATCATCAATTTCCATGATTGTTGTTATGGCAAATATACTTTTGTCATAGTATCCGAACACCACTTCAGCATTATCTGGTATATTATGGTATTCTTGAAGCTTTGACCAGCCACTTGTTAATATTGGGAAATATAAGCTTGGTTTGTACTTGACCTCGTGCACACCTCCTTCCTTGTTTAAAATTTTCCATGTCTCCTTTAGTAGAACAAAGTGTTTATTGACAAAAGCTCTTTCAATCTCAGCATAGCTCTAATAAGATTGTTACACAGAAAAAGGAATATAGTTAGAATGTTGTAGTTAATGAAAAATGTGAAGAATACAAAAAGAACCAAATAAACTGTTACCTGAAATTTCAATCTAACCACTGAGAAATGCTCTCTTGGCTCAATTGCAAGTATCCTTTGAAATGTAGACATTCTTGGCCGCATAACTATTTGGTTGATATAATTTACCACATGATAAAACATCTATTTATAATTGAAAGTAATATGTATTAAATATATTGCAGGTTGGTTAGTTGGAATACAACCACACACACAATTAAAAATTTATATTATTGGCAATGGATAGATATTGATATGAAGTTTGGCAGAGTTGATTAGGCAATTCAATGTGTTGCCATTGTGTAGTATAGGTTATAGCACTCTTCACATGGTTGTAGTTTTACTAAGAGATAAGCCTTTTCACCACAAGACAAATAATGGCAGAACATGCATTGGGTTGGCATGCGTATGACAAAAATGAAAAAGTAATTAATATAGATAAATGATATTTGCAGATCATGTAGTTTACCATGCTTAGATGGACTATTAATATCTCAATTCATAGTATTTCATTTATTTATAGTGGGATTATTAAATAGCATAATGTGATAATAAATAATAAAAACCATTGTCATATATAAGATTTGTAATACTAAGTACATTAGCATGACAATTTTGTAGAAATACATTACTTAAAATAACCAAAAAGCAACAAAAATGTCCAAGTTAACTCTAATCCATGACATAATTGACTTTAACTTGGATCTTGTTCCCATAAGATGTTTTCTTGAACAATTGGTACCTACATCATTGAGCAAGTGTTATTTATGTTATTTATAGTTCATAAGATTTTTTACATTTAATGAGTTTAATAATTATTCAGTTACATTAGACATTGTATTAGTTGACCTCAAACATTTTCAAATACTTCTTTGTAAACAACGTTCATTGTAGTTAAGAGAGTGATGTTTTCAGAATCATGAATTAGTATCTTTAATCTTGCTTTGCTCTTGACCCTTGACATAGCAACATACAATTGCCCATGACTAAACACCGCCCTTGGGAGATACAAACCAACACTGTCTAGAGATTGCCATTGTGATTTATTGATAGTCATAGCATAAGAAAGAATTATTGGAAATTGCCTTCTGTTAAGCTTAAAGGGCCAAGGTGATTGGGAGGGAGACATGTCCATTTTTGGAATGTATGTCATATTGCCAATATTTTTACCTGAGATTATTTTGGCTTCCAGAACATGTGGTGCCATTCTTGTAACGATAAGTCTAGTACCATTACAAAGTCCTTCAGATTGGTCTATGTTTCTGATGAGCATAATAGGTGTTCCAAATTTGAGTTTAATTATATGGTTTGGAAGCCCTGAGGTTTTTAGTGAACTTAAAAATGCAGGAGTCATGATATCAAATGATTCACACTCAACATTGATTTCAGATTTGTCGATAGAATCTGAACTTAAATATTGATTTTCCTCACCTATTATAAGTAATTGTGTATAATTAAAACAATATAAGTGAAATATATAATAGACAAAAATCAATTGGATTAACACTATTATGCATATTTATTTACCTAGAATCAATGAAATGATATATTCATTTATTTGATCGACTATCTCAATCGTGGATGCCAAAATTGCTCTAGATTGAAGATATTTAGGATTGTTGTAATCTTCAAAGAAATGAAGATATGTACTTTCAAATATAGCTTGAATGGGATTTCCATAACTTTGAATCAAAAAGCTCTGGTATATCTATCTCAGCATTACCATCGTTTGGTTCTGACAACCTTCCTTCACCAACCTTTAACAACCAATCAGAAAAATCTCTCAATTCCTCAGAATTAGAATTCATACCTCCCTGCTGCAGATGCATATTTTTGGTCAGTGTAAGAACTTCACATGAATCCCAAATATATGATGAATTGATCGTTGCATGCACAATATCTGAACGATTTCCTCTAGGAACTACGAGTAATATTTGACGAAAGCCTCCACCAAATACTAGCACCTTCCCACAAAATTTTTTGTTTGTGGACAGGATGTCTTTGAGTGTTCTATCCAAAGCTTCAAAGCAAAACCAATGAACCATCGGTGCCTCATCCCATATGATTAATTTTGTATACTTTAAAAGTTGTGCAAGCTCACTTCCTCCTTCAATATTGCAGGTGGAGTTTTCAAATGTAGTGACAGGTATCTTGAATTTTGAATGAGCTGTTCTTTCTCCTGGTAACAATAAAGACGTAATGCCACTTGTGGCAACTGTTAGAACAATTTGACATTGACTACAATTGAAGCATCAAAATGACGTGAAAAAACGTAAATAGTCAATAAATTAAGGGACACATAAGTAATTTTGTCTTGTTGAAATATATTTTTGTTATTATATATGACCAAACTTTAATTTTGGCTAAATTCAATTTTTGATCTTCCAACTTTTATAAACAACGATTTTGACACCCCTTAAGAGTACTTTTGACAAAAAAATAAATGTAGGAATAAATGAAAAAAAATATTGGAACATAACTTTTGAAGAGATTATGAAAGTGAGTTCATTTTGGTTATGGTACTATGAAATGAAATCCTCCAATGACACCCAACTTTAGATCCCTTTTGTAAAAGTTATACCATCTTAATTTTGATTAGATTAACACATAAGTGTAATTTAATGACACAGGTATCACATACTCTCTCCGGTCACTATTATAAGCAAAATTTTACTTTTAGATACATTAATTATTCAATATATCTAAAAAGTGAAATTTTGTTTATAATAGTCACAGGAAGGGGGTATGTATTTATTAATTTTAAAACAAAGTAAAAGTCACATCGTCATTTAAGATACAAATAAAAACTAATTAAGAAAATAAAATTGTAGATGAAAGACACTTCCACTCTTCTTCTCAAGATATGCAATAACATATGCAAACTCTCACACTTCCTATGGGCTATGCTTGAATTGGTGGAGAATGGTGGAATGAAATAGAGTGGGATAGATCCACATTCTACTGTTTGGTTTTGTAAAAAAAGAATGGAATAAAATAAAATGGAATAGAGTGTGAAGGAACTCATTCCATCCAATACCACTCATTTAACCAATTTTCTGTTCCCCTAAATTTGAGGTGTGTATCCAATGGAATGGAACACATTAATAATACAATTACAACATTGTATACTCTTTTCATTCCTCAATTTCATTTATGCATGCCTCATTCCCTTTTTTTTTTCTTTCTCTTCATCGTTTCTTATTCCATTTTGCTCTCATTGTCCGCCTCTACCTTTACTTCTGCTGTTTGCAACTTCACTCTTTGCCTTTGTAGAAATATGAAATGCATTCCATTCACTTTCAAACATACTTAGATTTTTAAATTCCAAGTAATTTGTTACACAAAAGGAGAATTATTATAGCCTATGCAAATTTTATATTGATGTTTGAATTCGAATTGGATAGTTTGCAAGCATGTAATCTTCATATGTGTTAGTTTATAAAAATTTTAATTTTTAAATTCCAAGTGATTTGCTAAAAAATGTGAATTATGCAGCTAATTATATCTCCTGTAGATTAAATATGGATGATTCATTGTTACTTCTTTAAATAAACGGTAAAATTGGAATAAAAAAGTTATAACTCATTCTGTTATGTCCAATTTCGAAACAATGGAATGAGAAATTAGTTCCAGTCCTTCATAAAATATCCAAACAATAGAATGGAACCTTCTTTCTGTTCCATTTCATTTTGTTCCGTTCCGTTAGTTTTATGTTATCCAACCGGAGCCTTGGTTTAATCCTTAATTGTTGCATATGTAATGGAAAGCCATTTTCACTCTTCCCCTAAAGATTGGCAATTACATTTGCAAACTGATATATTTTGTGGTTATGGTGTCATCGAAGTCTCGACCATCATGAGAAATGGGTGAGATGAAGGATTGAACACAATTGATATCAAAGAAACCAAGGAGGTAGATGAAAGAAATGATGCGGGAACACAATATCGTTGATCTCGAAGAAAGTGACGACGTGAAGAGAAGATGAATTACATATCATGTCGCACCATTGGTACAGAAGTTAATACGTGACAAATAAAAAGAGGGTGCTAGGGGGAGGAATCGTCGAAAGATTTTTGGGTTTGGGTAGGGGAAGGTGATTTGAGACAATGGGAATGGGGGTTGATCACCGATGTTGGTGGTGGCCGACAATGGATGAAGGTTAAAGAGAGAAAGAAGGTGGAGAAAGAGACAGAGTAAGGAAAAAAGATGGCGAAGAAAAATATTTCATTTTAATTTAAGTTTTATAATTTTAGTTGGCATTTTGTGTCTAAAAAATGTAATTTTGTAAAGTTGGTCACAATTTTCTTTTTCCAACAAAATTGTATATGCTTCTTAATTCATGTACAATGTGCTAAAATTACATATATTTTGAGAGGAGGTAGAAACATATAGTACATAACATATATGCAAGGGCTGACGTTCGAACCCCGCACATCTCACTTATTCACTTTAAGAGGTGAATTTATAGCCAATAAACTATTTGACAAAAACGTACAAATTATAATTGGGAACATAATATGGAAGATTTCCTCTAAAAAAGATACAAATATGAAAAATGTAACAACCTTTGCTAAAACGCGAGTTATTCTATCGAGTTTTCTCCTAACAAACTCAATCTTACAGTTTTAAAAAATAAAAAGAATAAAAGATGTTTATTCTTCTTACGAATGGAACCAAAAATCCAAAAAGAAGAAGGGATATGCTAGTTTTAAACTTGACTTGGAGAAATCCTTTGATAATATCAATTGGAATTTTCTAAATTCTTGCCTCCATGATTTCGGATTCCTTGACATCACCATCAAGCTCATCATGCACTATATTTCCTCATCCACTTTCTCTTTATTATGGAACGGAAACAAACTGCCACATTTCAAGCCTTTTCATGGCCTCAGACAAGGTGATCCGCTCTATCCATATCTCTTTATTATTTGCATGGGAAAGCTCTCCATTGCTATCAGTTATGCTGTCACTCGAGGAAGTTGGGAGCCTATTCACATCTCCAGCACAAGACCTCAATTGTCTCACCTCCTCTTTGAAGGTGATGTCCTTCTATTTCTAAAGGCTAAAAGCTCCCAACTCAGATTTCTCACTAATTTATTTGATAATTTTAGTAAGGCATCTGGTTTGAAGATTAATCATTGCTATCAGTTATGCAGTCACTGAAGGAAGTTGGGAGCCTATTCACATCTCCAGCACAAGATCTCAGCTGTCTCACATCCTCTTTGAAGATGATGTCCTTCTATTTCTAAAGGCTAGAAGCTCCCAAATCAGATTTGTCACTAATTTATTTCATAATTTCAGCAAGGCATCGGGTTTGAAGATTAATATTTCCAAGTCCAGAGCTTTCTATTCTTCAGGTACTCCTCAAAGAAAAATCAATAAGTTTACTTCCATTTCTGGTATCAGAAGCACAAATTCCCTTGATAACTACTTAGGCTTCCCAATCCTCAAAGGGCGGCCAAAGAGAAGTGATTTCCATTTCATCATTGAGAAAATGCAGAATAGACTTGCCTCTTGGAAGAATAGACTCCTTAATAAAACAGGTAGAATGACTATAGCTACTTTCGTATCATCCTTCATTCAATCTTACTACTTGCAGATTAATTGGTTGCCACAAAGCATATGTGATAGTATTGATCAAACTACCCGAATTTAACTTGAGAGGGCCAAGTAACAAAGGTGTCCATCTAGTAAATTAGAAGAAGGTCACTAGCCCGAAACACCTTGGTGGGTTGGGCATTCAAGAAGATAGAGAAGCCAACACTTGCCTCCCTCGGGAAACTTGTGTGGGACATGGTCCACTATACCAACAAACTTTGGGTGAATCTTCTTTTAAATAAATACACAGGCGGGCCAAACATCCTCCACGTAAATGTTCATAACAGCAACTCTCCAACCTGGTCATCCATTATTCGAGCCAAAAACATTCTAAAAAACTGATACTATTGGCGTGCTAGTTCGGGCTCATCATCCTTTTGGTTAAGCAACGGGAGCTCTAATGGTTTCCTTGGTACCCAGGTTCCTTTTGTTGATATTCATGATGTTCATCTCTATGTTAAAGATGTGATCACCAATTATGGACACCACACTCAAGCACTTTATACCATTCTTCCATCAACAATTGTAGAATACATCAACAACACTAATATTTACTTTAATGCTTCGATAGAAGACGCATTTATCTGGTCCCATAACAAAAATGGCACTTACTCCACAAAAAGTTGGTACACTTGGCTCCTCTCACTCTCGGAAATAGATTTGGACACTATCACTCATCAATCTTGGACTTAGATTTGGAAGTTGAAAGCTCCAGAAAAATACAAATTCCTTAATTGGCTAGCCTGTCACAATGTTGTCCCTGCTCTATCTTTGTTGCATCATAGGAACATAATGCAATCAGTCATATGTACCCGTTGTGGAGATCATGACGAATCCTTCCTCCATTGTGTCCATGATTGCAGGTTCTCTACGGTCATCTGGCATAAAATTGGCTTCTCAACCCCCGAGTTTTTCTCTCCAACTTGCACTAGAGAATGGATCAGAAATGGCACTAAGGGCTCTCGGTGCAATATCTTCCTTGTCGATCTCCAGTGAGTTTGGAGACATCGTAATTTGATGTTCCTTAACAAGAAGACTTGGTCACTTTTTTGTCTTAATTCTAATACTTTTAGTTCTGCGGAATCCATCACCTTGAGCTTTGAACACGAGAGAATGTTGGAACAAAATGCGTTTAACAAACATTACCCTTAGAGTGGGGGAAATTGTTAGAACAAAGATGTTTAACATATGTCACCCTTAAGGTTTTGATGATAACAAGGTATTAAAAATTGTCAATTGGATATGCTAATATTTGTTCAAGTGTACAGGACCATAGACAAAATTTTATATCTTTTAAAAGGTTCTGAAAGAACAAAAGAGAGCAAAAGAATCAACAAAAAGGAAGCTTGAAGCGTCTGAAGAATAGTGCTCCTGAAGTTCAAAGCGCTCCTAAAGTGATGACGTCATCAGAAGCAAGATCACCAGAAGCTAAAGTTCATCAAGAGCTGAAGAACTTAAAGTTTTAAAAGCTGGAATCTCATTTAATCTTGCCTAAGAGTTGCTAAAGACGTAAAGAAGTGTAACAACGACCTTGAGATGAAATTTGAAAGCTTTGGATGCTTACTCCATCAAGAGCGTTGAAAAAGGACAAATGTACGAACTGTACAACCACCTTCTCCACTACTTTGGTCGTGCTTTGCAACAAGATTAACAGCTCTGCCTGCAGAAATGTTCCTTCATACAAGGAATGGATTTGAAATTGACCCTTCATAGGACAATAACCATATTAGGCAAAAGATCATTGGTGATCAACAAGCTTCAAACGACTCTTTTATGCATGTGTGTTGGCAATTCTCCAACGTCTCTTTCACACCACTATATAAAGGAGTGAAGATATTCTAGTTGAAAGAGATAATACAACATACAGACAAGAAAGCAATACACACGCATACAAAAGCTAGACTCTCTAAACATTTCAAAGTTTATACTCTGTTTTGTTTGCATTTCAAAGTTACTTAGAATTTCTTAAGCAAAGTCCATATTTTAGAAATTCTATAGTCTCAAGAGTCTAAGAGTCTGTAATTGATTTGTATTGTGAACACCACTGATTGTATATCAAGTGTTCAAACTCAAACAATTTTATGTGTAAATCTGATTCATTGTAAGTATCTTGCTTGTGTGCTTGAGCATTTGTAAGTCTCTTGTAGTTGTACTAGAGCATAGGAAAGTCTCTTGCTTGTGTGCTTGAGCATAGGAAATCTCTTGCTTGTGTGCTTGAGTACTTGTAATTTGAGA
>Ga0315915_1007378_pt1 | contig 13165 bp, 7 predicted proteins | sample MpolbnodulesMG_FD_207738 | JGI IMG/M metagenome (GOLD analysis project Ga0315915, IMG submission 207738) | Medicago polymorpha root nodule microbial communities from Los Angeles, California, United States - branched nodules | ecosystem: Host-associated > Plants > Roots > Nodule | place: USA... | reverse complement strand
GACAGCAACCAAATTCGATAAGTTTCACTTGTTCTCTAATTTATTTTTAGCAGTAATTATTTGTTATTAATACTTGAGATGATTCTACGTCATCACTTTACAACAGCTCTAATTCATCAAGAAACTAAAACATATCCTATATTTTATGGTCATCATAGTGAGCAAATTTAATTATCATTGTTACTCCACAATTGAATGGATCCAATTATCTTGGTTGGAGTCGATTGATGCAACATGCTTTAGGCGGGAAAAACAAAACAAAAGTTTCTTGATGGATCTTTTACTGATTCCTGATGTTAAGGATTTCTATTTTAGTGCGTGGAAATGATACAACCATCTCATTCATTCTTGGATCATCAATTTTGTTACTACGCCAATTGCTCAAAAGCTTGTTTTACATGATAACGCCATTGATTTTTGGCAAGATCTCCAACAACGTTTCTCAAAGGCTGGTAGAGTTCTCATTGTTACTCTTCAATCCATAATCAATAACCTGCCACAAGGTTCTAAATATGTCTTGGACTATTTTACTGAGATTAAAACTATTGAGAATCCAACCGAGTTTCCTTTCCACATTTGATTTCCAATTAGTTTGTTTCCTCTACTTTAGTGGGTTAATTCCTTTTTGATCTTATTCGTAATAGTCTTTGAACTGATCAATTGGCACCCACAATTATAGCCAAAATCATGTATAAAATCTCTATACAAAATGTCCCTTAGAAGAAAGAGTATATTTAAGATCACAGTCGTTTTGAGAAATAATAATGTACCTTCGGAGGTAAGAATGATCTTAAGAGATTATATCCTTTGGATATTTTCTTCCTTTGGAGAATTTAGAGGTTGGAAATTATGGTAACACCATATTTGAGTGATTGTATTACCATATTGATACTTGGAGATGTTAAGGGTTAGAATAGTACGGTCACAATACTATAGTAGAGTGGTCATATTACCATAATTGATTGGTTTCAGTATTAAATTCTCGTTGGAGGTGTAATTCTTGAACGATTAGCTACAGTGCAGTACCTAATTGCATGTAGTTGAACTTGTTTTATCTGGGAGACGGTGGGCTGATCGTCTCAACCCAATAATAACTTCGGTGAATAAAAATTCTTTTTCAAAATAGACTTTAAAAATTCAAATACAACAGTTTTGAAAATCCAAAAACCGTCATCGATGGATCCATTTCGTTCCATGAACAAAGAATATTCTTTGGTTATTTAGAAGGAGCGTAATAATAATAGTTCTATTCATGTTCCTGCTGTTGCACCTTTGTCCGTAAATTTAAATATCACGCAGTTGCAAAATTAAATATGCATTATTTTTTATTCAATGATTTTTATTATTAACAAAAAACATTGAGCCTACAATGCATAAATATTTTTTCATCTTTATGGTGCATTATTGAAACAAATAACTCTACATTGTCTAAAAAATTAAAATTTCCCTTTACTATTTTGAAAGGTTAGAAATCTAATGAAAATTAAAAAAAAAAGATTTTTTATTATTAACAAGTTTGTTATGTGATCACCTTTCTACGTGTGCTCAATGGACAAACACAACACACTTGATATACATAAGAGATGTCTTGTAGTAGTTATAATTTTATGAAGGGGTTTTACAACTACATAAGAGCTAAAAACTATTTACCTTTTGTAGGAGATCATGAACTTTTTACAATATAAAGAGATCAAATCACGTTCTATTTTTACATACTAAAATGAAAAAAAATATGGCTCATATTCTAAAGTTTGTTTATGCTACGATTCTTTTTCTATTCTTATTTTTTGTTGCAACAGAAGTTGATGGAGGTAAATAACTTTTTCGTCCTTTTTCAAATTCCCTTTCTTACTACATAGTTGGTATACACATTTTTTTTATAATGTTTTAGTACCATTATTTATAATATTTTTTTTCATTACAGTACGTAAGGAATGTAAAATTGATGCCGATTGTCGACAAATATGGTTTGTTACTAAGTGCATTAATCACGAATGTCAACCGATTCTATGAATACCAAACCCATGAGAGTGCACAAACGCCCAATCAAGAAGAATGATTTGTTATGCTACCAAAATAAATGTGCAATGTACCGAATGCCAAAATATTTCATGATCTATCATTTAGTTATTATGTTGTACCAAATAATTGTATTTTTCTTTTCCTAATTTAAATGATCTCATAGACTAAGAGATGTTGTATATGTTAGAGTAAACCCCAATAGATAATCTATGTTGATTAGATTTACTTTTGTATTATGACCTTGTTATACACACACAAAATTGTATTTATTATGTTATTTGTTATATAACATAATAATGTCCTTATAATAGTTAATATGTTTAATGGAATACTATGTGTGATTTAAACGTGAGACCCCATTAAAATTAACAATATTGTTAAACTATATGTAGTCAAAGATTTACTTCCAAATTGGATAAATGCAATTCAGAGACTATCGAGTTAGTATCTTGAGTGAGTAAATAAATATTACACAAAATATAAGAATTTTTTTTTTTGAGGGAAAGAAAATATAAGAGATTTAAAAGGTGTGTTTAGCAGAAAAGTGATTTTGTGAGATTAATAGGATCAGATTCCGATCCCGAAGGCCAACACAATAGGATCAGAATCCTGTGGTGTTATCCCATGCTAATGTATCCAGAGCGTAGGCTTGCTTTGAGCACTCTAATTTCTTCAAAGTATTGGATGTTTTATGAAGATTTAACCGTTAAGAGAATAATTTTAAAACACACAAGATAATAACAGTCACAATAGAGCAATTGATTTGTTTGATCGAGATAATCAACAAATTAATTGATTGCAAAGTTAAAAAAAAAAATTGCTTTTATGTTGACCCTCTAGTATATATAGGGGAAAGCCCCCCCAGTAATTCGAAGTTTGGCTACAGGGTAAGTAAAGTCTGGTCAAGAATTGTTCCAACTAAACTAGGAATCAAAATTGGATTCTCCAGAATGCTTCTCCCTCTGGTGGAACTCATTAACCATTTGAATCCAATCATTTTTCTAAAGAGTTAAGTTATTAATACAACTTAATTTGACTAGTTCCTTGATAAACCCTATGGGAATTAATCAACAAATAATAATTTGATTCAATTAATTGAGTTAGTTAATGAATTGTGACTTAGAATTTAGATTCTCTTTGAGAAAATTAGATCTTGACAAGATTTAACGATCAATGGGTTCCAAACCTGTTCTACATTTGTGAATGAGAAGAAGAAAAAAAACATGGAAGTTTTCCTCGAGCTCACCTTCACACAAAACACATCAAATCTTTAATAAATCTAAACGTAGCGTTTAACCCACCATAGATGAAAGTTACCTGTTCCCGTCCCAACAGTTGTCGAACTCCAAGGATACTAGCAATAGAATCTTTAGTAGAGGAGGAAACATTCATACTACAAATAGAACTCCAATAAGTTATTTCCTACATTATATATTATGTTTGTTTTCAGGGAAACAAATATTCACATTTACACTGACGGTGAATTCACTGGAAACAAGTACTCATCTTTACACTAGGCATGTATTCAATTTTATTTTGTTTTCACGGAAAACAAATATTCACGGGAAACAAGTATCAATAACTTTTTGATTTGGAAACAAATTATTCATGGGAAACTTGACAAATATTTATACCTAATCAATTTGATAAAAGAAGATCATTTACGAGTAAATTACTTTTGATTGGAACCAACACGAGACTAATCCAAACATGAAACTAACGTTTGTTAATGATGCATAGGATGAAAAGGTAATGATTTAATTAAAGAAAATGTGTCACTAAAATGATCAATATATTTTTTTGAACAAATAATTTCTACTCTTTTATTTTCAATTTTGTCTTTTGTAATTATGTGTTACCAAAATGATCTATATGTTACTAGTTATCATTATAATATTCACATAACACTTGGACAATAGAAACAAATATATATATATATATATTTTATGATGGCTCCCGACCCATTCTGCTATGTTTCTTTCCTGTCACTCCAAGCATCTAAAACTAACCCTTGTTGCATTCATTTATATGGCTCTTCAAGCTCTGCAAGCAAGAGAAGCAGTTTTAGAATAAGAGAAACATTTTTTTTTTATAGCAAAAAGTACATAAAAAAAATAAATAACTTCACAGCTTGCAAGTAAGAGAACCATTTTTTCCATTTTTTTATTTTTATAAAGAGTTCAAGGTGAGCTCATTTGATAAGGAGTTGGATTCGTACCCTACAAAGACATGGGTTCAACCTCCGTTGTCAGTGTGAGAACTTCTTTCATGGTTAATTTGTAAGTACTTATATTAACGCTTGCTGAACTTTGAGGTTTGTCCAGATCCGATGAGCTTCCAGGGTCCAATTAAGCTAAAATTTATTTAAAAAAGAACTCAAACAACAAACTCAATGTCAACAACCAAAGATATAGTGATTCAACTTGTGTACAACCTTTTGTCACTGTTCAATCACCACTACTAATTAGAACTTTTTTTTTCTTTTTTGAGGAAACTAGTTAGAACTTAAAAAACCATGAATCTTAAATATAAAAAAATCATCTAAAAAAACTTGAAATTTGACCCTTCATCCCACCATTAATATATCTTGGCATCGATTAAACATCTATCAGATTAGTGTACTACATGCTAACATTCAATTTCATCAAGTAAAATCTACTTATAAATTAGAATTTAGAATTGAAAAAGATTAAAGTTTGCAGAACTTAATTTGGTGGGCTGCACCCAGCAAATTAAGTATTTAAATATAAACCAAATTTTTAAAATAATAAACTGAACTCAAAAGACAAAATTTTAATAAATAATTTAGAGGATTTTCCCTTTTTTTCCTTTTTCCAACTGTCAATGTAAAATTAGAAAACCAATCCCTAAAAAGAAGGAATAAATTTTTTTTCTTTGACCTTTGGAAACGGAAAGGTAGCTATCATAAATATACTCCATCCGTTTCTAAATATAAGTAAAATTGACTTTTTAGGTCATTCATTTGATAAATTATGTGGTTTATAATATGAACTACATACATCATTAAATAAATAAACCTAAAAAGTCAATTTTGCCTATATTTAGAAACAAAGAGAGTATTAAGGAAGGACTACGAAGCAGGCTCGCATAGGACTTTATATTCAATATTTGGTGTATTTCTCCCATGTTGTTCCGATGTGGGACTTAAAAACTACCATAGTACAAAATTTAGCTATTCATTCATATGGTATATATGTGTGAGAATGTTACACACTCAACCAACTTATCATTTCTTTTTCCCTTATCATATAATGAAGTTTTAGCATGAATAATTTTTGAACCAACTTGCAAGCTAAGTTAATTTCCACTAGAAACTTATATTTATAATCCACATTTCCTCCGTTTCTCGCTTCATGTTCCAATGTGGGACTTTTAGCAGGCTATTCACTTCATTTCATTTTGAAACTTCCACTTAAAAAGAAGATACTCGAGTAGATTTGTCTTCAACAAGAACGTAAAATTAAATTGGACATATGGTTAACTTATACCTATAAATGTAGAAAGGCCTATGATGGATATAATTGGCCTTTTATCCAACAACAAACTCAACCATATATGATGGTGGTTCAACTTTTGTCTAACATCCTGTCGCCATTGAATCAACCAATGAGTTATGCTTAGAAAAGTGGAGGTTGATCACTTTATAGTGTAGTGTCCAAACTCAAAAATTGAGCACTTGTGCAGAAATTCATCCCTCAATGTATCAAGAGATGATTTGACTAATTTTTGTGTGTTTGGAAAACACCAACATAGGGGGGGATTCTTAGAGGATCATATATAACTACAAATTGGAGTTTTGAAAAATTAGAATAGGACTCAATTCATGGTGACAGTAGTTCACCACTCAACCAAACACATGAGATGAATTATATATTAACAAAGTGTCAAACTTCACAGTATCTTCAGAAAAATGAGCCTTCACCACAAATTGAAACTCAATCTGATGCAAACCCTGTTTCAGAACAAGTTGAATCTCAATCAAAACCATTACCAGAAATGGTTTATGAGATTATGATAATCCCACTCCAATCACCACCATCAAACTAGAATCATCCAAACCACGAAAACCTTCTGCTCCTACTCAATCTAAAACCAAAAATCCTAAACCTTGGATTCATCCAGAAGATCTTTCCAGTCTTAAAACTATCAAGTTAGAAGAACCAAAAGGTGATTTTGTCATCTTCTCTCTTGATTTTGATAATGAGAAAGAAACCACTTCTCTATCACCACCAAAACTCTCTAAAAATCACCTTTAAAGCTTAAATCTTCATCTTCCAAGAAGAGAAAGGTCACTGAACCTAAGCCAGTACCCTCAAAGAGGCAAAAGCATTCTGAAAAATTCTCTTATGATCCTATATTCTCAACTCCAGAAGAAGAAGAAGAAGAAGAAGAGAACTTCAAGAAGAACTGATCTTTGAGAGATATAATAGTTGGTATATTATATGATTTTGAGAGCCTCATAAAAAATGGACCTCCTCGATGCAAATCAAAGAAGTATTTCACGCTACTCAAGTGAGAGCATTCTATAGGAATGATGTGGTCAATGAGAAACGGAAATATCTCACAACCAACCTTAAGGGTGTAAGAATGGAAATTACATCATAAACTCAAAAGAAAATACTAAAGATTCCCAATGTAGGTAATAAAAAAATGTATTTTGACAATACTTGGTACTCACAAAGTCAGGTCGTCTTGTTAGAGACCAAGAGAAAGAATGCAAGTCCTCCAATCTTGGTGGTCTTCCTAAGATTTTGCGCAATCTATGTCTTCATTCTCTACTTTTAAGGTCAAGAAGTTTTGAGAATGTAACACTTGCTCATTTCTGTCTCATCTACCACCTCATCAAAAAGAAGAAGCAGCCACATACAAGAAGAAGAAGAAGAAAAAGATTTCCTCAAAAAGATTTTTTACTCCTTTTCTTTAGCCCCTTGTTCTTCATGTGAGAATACTCTAATGTGTTTTCGTAGACTTCAATGTTATCTCTGTCTCTATTATTCTACAATTACAAGTCTAATGAGGATTCAGAAAAGAACATGGCTCTAATTGTACTTTTCAACAACAATCTTTAACGACTCGTTTGTAGAAAATAATGTCAACAATGAAGTGATAACTCGTCACTTTTTATATTTACTTATAATGTATAAATGGATATAATAATAATAAAAATTAACAAAAAAGGTAGAATGAGTAATATTGTAATTAGTGTTCTTAAGTCTACTGTAGTGTTACACATGACACAAAAACAAAAGACAAACAAACACCGAAACGTGGATTTTTTGTTTCTGATTTCGAAGAGTATTTTTTTTTTTTTTGGAATTTTGTTGTCTTTGGATTTATTTTCTTCCCTGATTTCAAACAGAGTTTTTATTTTCCTCGGAATTTCTAATCTTTTTGTAATTAGGTTGTTGTGATTACAAGGTGAAGATGATCAATAATGCCATGCAAGAGTTTTTTGTTGAATTCCATCGACCTAACACACAGTAAGTTTCTTGTGTCAATTTTTTTTCCCGTTTTGTTTCATCATTGAATGTTTGCCCATTTTCCTCAATCAAGATGAATTGCATTAGCATCTATGACTGGTTAACTCTAAGAAAAATGATTTTTTTTGTTTGACATCAAAATTATGATGTCAAATTTGGTGCTCTTTGGTTTTTGTGTTTATTTTTTAAATGTGTGTATGTTTTAGAAGGTAAAAAGTTAAGGGAGAGAGATAGAGTTTACTACATAGGTGATAGGTGTCACATATAAGTGTCAATATTTTGATGTTCAAATAACACAATTAACACAATTGGAACTTTAAAGGTGGAACTGAAGTGGAGTTTTCTTCTCTTTGTCCAACACCTATACGACATTGATACATGTGATTACATTCAATTATGTCATGTCGGATGCATGTGTTTCATAGAATATAACCACGTGTCTGAGCGTCGTGTTGGTGTTGGACACTGAACATGTCTTTAGTCTAAAAAGTCGGTGCTACATAGGTTTTCACTTACTTTTCTTCTTTTTGAACTTGAGATTGTCTCAAGTTCGGATTCCGGATCTAAGATAGTTAAACTCACTAACATAATGAAAAAATTACTAACAATCACACTATAAGGAAGAAAAAATTACTGCATTATTACATTAGGCTTGACTCTATTGGAATATGGGCCCACTTCTCCGAGGTGAATATAGGCCCGTTTAGATTGCGATTTAAAAAAATAACTTACGCAAATAAATAATATGAATAAGCTTATGTAGTAATTTATAAGTTTTTACTAACAGAAATTGTATAAGTAATTTTTTTTCATAAACTAACTTATGAATAATACATAAGAACTCAATTATTTACATAAGTTGTTCTACATAAACTCAATCTTCCAAACTTTATTATTTGACAAAAAAAAAATCTAAACTTTTGAATTTTTCAAATGCTTTTAAATTTTTAAATGGGGGTGCAACACAAATAATCATTGCATCAACTCCTTTAAAGAGATCAGTCAAAATTCACTTTAAATAAAAAGTGATTATTATCATCACAATCTCCCATTATATCTTCGTGTTGTAATGTTATAATTATTTATTTTAACTATCTTATGATATATAAAATAATAGTTCAATTTAAATTATTATACATTATATGATAGAATAAATGATTTAATAATATCTGTGGGTGGATTGTTGAATTACACTTCAAAAGAAAATGATAACATGCAAAAATAATGAACAAAAACAATAGTTTACTTTTCACCATTTTCTACCCAAAATATTTCTACGAATTCAAAATCATTTCAAGTGTGACAACAATTTATTAAATATAAACATAGAATAACTATAATATTATATTCCATGAATCTAACTCTAATAAACTGAAGTTGGCACTTAATAAAAGATTCAAAATCCATGGTAAAAGGGCCAAACCTGAGTTATCATCTCAGTCTCGCTTCCGCTTTTATATTCTACACTTTCTCAAAAATATTCTTAGACGACCGATGTGGGACTTAAAAACTGTGGTGATACAAAACTTAGTAGGCTCGTACACTTTCTTCCTTTCTTTTATATTAAGACTTCAACTTATAGCAAAGCCTTATTTTACAGAATATTGAAGATCCCCACATTCTTCTTTCTTTTAATTAGCAATGTAAAATCAATGCTGATCAGGGGTATTATTTGTTGGAATTTTTTATACATTCAATAACTAAAATGACCTTACATATTTAAAGACCAAAATGATTGTTTAATCCAGAACTAATATATGACCTCATATTTAAGGATCAAAATGGTTTTTCTTAATATAATTGTGTCTCATGTTATACGGTAAAGCAATTCACATTAAGTTTATTTTTGTTAGAAAATTAAATCAAGCATAAACTAGAAGTTAGAAGCATTCTAGAACACAAGTCTTGGACATTAAGAATTATATTATTGGACCATAGCAAAATAAAGAGGCAGCCGCTTGACTTTCTCATCACCACAGTTTGGGATTTGGCTTAATGCATAAGGAATTACTAGTTTAGTATTTATTATACTTACTTAGGAGTTAAGATTCTTAACCATTAAGAGTAAAGTAAATCTAGTATTATAGACCGCCATTTACTTTCTTAGCATGTAAGAATTGCTTTAGCTTATGGATTAGGAAACTAGGCCTATAAAAGGCATGAAGCATCCTCTTAGGAAGCAAAAGTTATTACTAACAAATTACGATAGAACTAGTGTTCTAAACCAAAAGATAAAGAAGAATAAAACTAATTAAGATAAGATAAAGTCGTTCACTGAATTTTAACTCCTAAATAAGTATAATAAATAGATTAATTACAACAATTAAAAGTCGTTCGCTGAATTTTAAAACTAATAGATTAATTACAATTAAAATTTAAACTTTTTATGATGGGTAGCATCACATGCAATTGTCGAAAGCATCCAAGTAAATTAAAATGATAAAGAATCATTTTTAAATTTATTTGGACACCATCTAACAATTGACAAGCGGACTCCACATGAAATTAATTTACTATCAAATGTGATACAAGACTTGGCTCGTGTTGGCTTTTAGACCATGTCCAATGGTTGTGTTGAATAGAACTTTCAACATGTGAAGAAGCTTCAATGGGATGTTGAATGGTGTTGAGAGATAACATGGAGGAGAGAAGTGTCGAACACATTCAACAATGTTTAACCGTCTGCCACAGGGACACGCGGAAGCAAACCGTTGGCCAACCATGGCGTGTGTGCAACACGCGTCGACAGGCGCAAGTGTGCTGCAGGAGAGGCGGAGAGAGAAGATTCTTTGTGGATAATGAGTGATACGTGGCTGATTCTGATTGGCTGTTTGAATTTTTATCATCTTAATAATCTCAACTCAATTATTTCACTCGAAATTATTTTTTATTTTTATTTTTACCAAAATTCTTGATTTTTTTTCTCTATAAATAGAGACTTGGTTCATTTGATTTGAACACAGGAAAAAAAACCAAGTTTTTCACGATCTTCATATTATTATCTTATATTTTAGAAGATGCACAGAGGGTAAAATAGTCTTTTCCCATAAAGGGTGTATATAATATAAATTATATAAATTTTCTATAAGTTTCTACACTATTCTCTCATTGGAAAAAATCTGGATTTTTCCTTCCTCCCCCTCTCTAGCACACGTCCTCCCTTTCTACTTCACCCCAATCCATCAAACTTCATCAAAATTTTCCATGGAATCATCAAATCATGCTACAAAGGAGTTCCATGTAGAGTTTTAAGCAAGAGCCAAGCTTCAAAACTACTTTTCCCTACATTCTTGGTGGCTCTCCCTTCATTTTCCAAAACTTCTATTTTCACTCCTATTCATGGGAATTTACTTGTAAGTTTGTTTTTGGAGATACCCATGGGGGAATAAACACTAAGTAAGCATCAAAAGTTCCTTCCCCTTTTCATTTCATATGGTGGCCGAACCACCCACTCATTTTTCCCATTTTCACACTTTGTTGGAATTGTTCTATTTTGTGCTCTAGGGATGCAATTATGTTTTGGATAATGATGTTAGTGACTTGTTTTGGATGCATAAGGAGCTATGGAATCACATTCAAGGTGAGCTTACTATTAAGTTTGAATTTTTGGAGAATGGGCTGAAATTAGAGACTTGGGATTTAAGAAGTTATTATGGAAAAGTGGTAACAATTTTGATGAGTTAATGTTAATGTATGTTAAGCGGTAGTTGTTGTTACTAGTGACTATACTTGAAATTCATCATTTTGAGACGAAATTCGTATGGTCTTCATTGGCTCTTATATGCTGTTGTGTAACTCATAATTGAGTAATTAATGGATTTTTGGATTCTACGCTTGATTCCCTTCAGTTTGGATATAAATTTTGTATGTTTTGGATTAAGGACGTATTCATAAAACGCATTTAAAGTTTGGAAATTCATGCTGAAAATGGCTACGGGTTTGATGTGGATTTTTTTGAAATAAGCTACAATGTGAGTTCAAACTGGTTATAAATGATTTCAGGTTAATTACGAATGCCCGAGCGTGAAGTTGGTTGAGGTTTGAAATGCAAAAGTGAGACGAGTATATACTATTTTTAAAGGATTAAAGGTGAGTTCCTTAGTTGGTTAACTCTCCCTTTGGGTAGTTTGAACTATGTCATTTTAACTTTGTTATTTACTTTTACTCGGTATAAACGAGGTTTTAATGATCATACGAGGTTTTAATGGTTATGGAAAGTCATGATAATGTGAATGAAATTTTATATGATATCAATGTTATGAAAGTGTTGATCATATAAATGGGTTCTAGCAATAAAATACTAAGCAAGGCAGTTGATGTATGATTTGAAAGAAAAATTGAAATGACTAACATGCTCATAGAAAATAAAAAGTAACATGCTCATAGAAAGAAAAAAAAAAATAATAAAACTCTGTTTGCTACAATGAAGAGATAATGTAGCCTATGAGGTATGGCTCATAGTAACAAATGCGAAAACTCTGTTTGCTACAACGAATAGATAATGTAGGCTATGATGTACGGCTCATAGTAACAAATGTGAAAACCCTGTTTGCTACAACGAAGAGATAATGTAGCCTATGAGGTACAACTCATAGTAACAAGTGTGAAAACTCCGTTTGCTACGACGAAGAGATAATATAGCCTATGAGGAACGGCTCATATTAACAAATGAAAAAAAATGAAGGAAAAAAACATTAATACAACGAAGAGATAATGCGGTCTATATGTACATAGTGAAATGTATAATTAATGATAATTAATGACATGAATTTTAAATCAAGAATTATGATTCTGGTTATGATTATGAGTATGTGTGTGAATAAGAATATGACATTATGATAGAATGATGATAGTATTCTAAGTAGCGATCCTCGTTATCCCTGAGACATAATGGTTCGTGATGAAGAAGCCGAAGTCGCTGGACGATACAAAGTTCATGTCAACGGTGTTATTTCAGAGGTATATGACGAGAATTTTTTATATCTTATTCAGAGGAAATTTTTATTATTGTAATTTTAATGTTTCCAGTGCCAAATTTAACACACATACTAGATATCCTAGGTAATTTCTAACCGGGGTGTTTCAAGCCACTTCTCACTAAGACTGCACGTGAACTAGCAAGGGCACAGGCTACTGGATGCTCAAAGAACCATAACACAACTCTTAAATATGTGTATATATATCTTAATAGAGAGATGTTTCTGAGTCGAGGAAAGAGTGAAATTGCTTCTCTATATATATGCCCAACAATGCACCGTACTCTATATATATGACTCAGTAGTAATTTTACCGTTGCCATTTTTCCTAACTGACGCAACAATAAAAGCTAGAATATAGGATTGACGAGGCACTGAGTTAATTGCCACATGGTGTCATACCCCAATTTTTGATCTAAGGTCTTACATTCATATACCCTCTGATCCGGAATATTATCTGACTTTTCAGAATAAAAATTCGGCAGAGAGGTATTTTAAAATACCTCATTTTTGGTCCGATTCGGACCCTCTTCTCTCTTTATCTTTATTTTTTTAATTTACTTTTATCTTTTAAAATTCCATCTTTTATTAATTCTCTTTCATTTTTAATTTTGATTTTAGATTTTAATTTTAATTTTAATTAGTCATTTTTCTTTCTTTTACTTT
>Ga0315915_1007377_pt1 | contig 13166 bp, 4 predicted proteins | sample MpolbnodulesMG_FD_207738 | JGI IMG/M metagenome (GOLD analysis project Ga0315915, IMG submission 207738) | Medicago polymorpha root nodule microbial communities from Los Angeles, California, United States - branched nodules | ecosystem: Host-associated > Plants > Roots > Nodule | place: USA... | reverse complement strand
ATCTTACAATCTTTACCTTTATAATAATAATTTTTATAATAATAACAATAATATTTGTGAAGCAAGTAAGCTTCCACACTGAATTTCTACAAAAACAGTTATAGGTTTTTTTTTTTTTTTTGAGAGGAGGTTTATTTATTTATTTTAAGAAGGAGGTTTATTTATTTCTTCATTTGTATAATTCGATGTTATACTATTAAATATTTATATATTATGCCTAAATTACACTTATAATAATTTCGACTCGTAAGACCAGGGTGTTACTCTTTATAAAGCTCAACATAAGACTTTATTTTTATTCAATATGAGACCTGAGTTTTCTCAATATCCATACCTATGCAATTTAGTTTCCTTTGTGATAAATTGTTACTCACTCTTGTAACAAAATACATAGTAAAAAGTAGGGTTGAATATGTTTTTAATCTATATAAATATATAAACTTTTTGTTTTAGTACCTCTAAATTTTTTCTTCGACATTTAGTCCCTATAAATTTTTCAATCACCACTTTTGATCCTTATTTTTAAGTTAACTCATATGTAGCTTTTGTATTTTTTAATGGAATTGTGTAAAATATTATAAAAATCCGTCAAAAAAATTAAATTGTTTTTAACAAAACATGAACTAAATATTAATTTTTAATCTCTAAAATATTAAAAAAAAATTAGACATTCTTATAATATTATAATCTTTGCTGCAAATTTATAGTATTTCTTTGACATATTCATAATTCACATACTTCCAACTTGTTTGTGCATAGGGATGGCAATGAGTATCCTATGGATAGGATACTTCAGTGTCCTTCCCCATACCCGCGTTTGTAAAAAATACCTATACACGAGTTCGTACTTTCGTGGGCAACAACTTTAGTGTCCTTCCCAATCCTTGTAGGCATCTAAGTGCCCATACCCCCACTCATTACCTAAGACTATAAAAACATCACAATTGAAATAAAACTATGGTCCAATTTTTTTCTAATCAACTCGTAAAATAGTATAAGTCGTAGTATTTAGCCAAATAAAAAACATTCAAAATATCCCAAAAAATTATACACAGTAGGAAGGAGTCGTTATTGTATTAAGAAATTTTTAGGTTTAGGTTTAAGCTTAAATAACTAAATAAATTAAGTGATTATACACCAATAATAAATAAATTATTTATCATATTGTATAAATATGTATATGCGGGTTGCGAGACTGAGCAATATAGTACCATTATCCGCGCCCATATCCATTTAAGTTTGTGGGGAATTACCCGAACTCAAATCCGAAACCATGAAAGTATGGTTTTAACCTACCTATTATGGGTATTTTTTACGTGTATCCATAGAGTCTGGGTTCAATTGCATCTCTGTTAGGCTAGCACAAAGTTTCCTTCGATATTTCTCATACAACATTTTGATGATGTAATATTAGCATCGTGATGAAAATCGGCAACCATGGTGCATTCAAGTAAAACCCATCTCAAACTCGAAGAATTAGGCTTTGTTTGGATGCACAAAGAAAGTGAAAGGAAAGATTGTTTAGGGAAAGAAAAGGAGTAGAAAGTAAGATGATTGTTTTGGTTGTTTGGTACAAGAGAAAGTGGAATAGAAAGTTGGAGGAAAGAAAGACCTAAATTTAGTAATTGACATAAAAACCCTTAAACAAAAATAATATGTTAGTATACATAAACAAATTGTCTATAGTAAATAAAAAAAAGAGTAAAGAATAAATAAATTAAAGAAGTTAGCGGTTAAAACAATAAGTTAGCGATGAATTGAAAAAATAAATAAAAAAAAGACAACAATTGACAATGTAAAGTCTTTCTTTCCTTCACCTTTCTCTCCTCATCACTTTCTTTCCTTTGAAACATACCCCAAGTGTATTTGGATGAGAGAATGTAATGTTTCGAGGGAATTTAAATACTTTGATGCGAATTCCATTGTTTGGATAATAATTTGAAGAATTTTTAAAATGATGGATAATAATTTAAATCCTAATTGAAGAATTTTCCAAAAAATTGCAAATTCACCCCTCAAATTTTTCAAAAATTATAATTTGACCCATCAAATTTTTTGAAATTTACAAATTGACCTTAATTTCAATTTTAAAATTTGGCCCAAAATTTTTAAAGTTTATAAAAGTTACCCAAAAATAATGTCAATGAATTTTTTTATTACTCCATCCAAACAAAAGTATTGGGAAATGAAAGTAATTTAATTGAATCATTTAAATTGCTTAGAATTCTAAATCCTTTAAAATTTTCCAATTACCTCATCCAAACACACTCTTAGTGTCTGTCGTATTTCTGTGACATTGGACCTTGTGGATTTAAAACCAAGGCTGCCACATATTAAGGTCACTCATATTTTATAGATGCCACGTTTATAGCTAATTTCCACATTTTTATCGATGTTCTTCTTTGTATTCACAATATTATATTATTATGACTGAAATGATATAGATGTTTTACATTAAAAACAGATATTGCTAAAGAGAAATGATATTTGTACAACCATTTTATGACAACTTCTTGACAACTCTCTCTTTCATATTTATATTATGTTTTTATTCTCTCTTCCTTTTTCTCTCTCCCTTGTTTTTGACCAATAGAAAGAGAAGAAAATGAAGTTGTCATGGTAGTTATCAAAAATGGTTATTCAAATATCACTACTCATTGCTAAAAGAGTCTTATCTTAAAAAACCGAAAATAATAATTAATCAAGTGTCTATACTGATTTGGAATGGCATTTCTCGCTTTCTCTTTTTGACACAGGGAGACATTTTTCACTTTTATATATAAAAGAATATTAAAAATATATAATCAAGGAATATAATTTTGTTTTTACTACTTTATGTGTTGTCTTTTAATGAAAAAAATGTTTATACTAGAAAAATATAAGATCAAGATTACAATTGGAAAGAAAGTTGATATAGCCTTAATAGTAGGAGATCATGACCAAAAAAAATTAAACAGTAGGATCTCGAGTTAGATTGTTTTGGGATTTCATTTAGGTTTCATTGATTTTTGGTGTCATTAGTGTATTTTAGATGAAAAAGAATGATGAATGAATAATTAACATAAATCATTTAAATGGAGAAAAAACGGTTAGTTAAGAGAGATATAATACTCTCTTCGTCTGTGTATGTAAGTCCCTTTTGCTTTTTTCACATTTTTAAAAGAAAGTTGTTAGTGTAATTAATGTGTCTATTTTGTGTCCTCGTGAGCTTAGCTCAGTTGGTATGGACAATGCATAATATATGCAAAGTTTGAGGTTCAAACTCCGGCCACCACAAAAAAAAAATGTGTCTATTTTGTGTGGTAATATTACGAAATTGTCTGATTAATTAATTGTGATTGTTTAATTTATTTATACTTAATTTTTTACATTTTTAATCATGTAATTTGAGCTATATTGCTTGTCAACAAAAAAATCGAAAGATATGTAGCATATGACACGTTGCAATTGAAGTTAGTTATGGTTGTTGTGATTTGTGAAAGGCAAAACAAAGGAACAGAAAGAATTGTGATCCAAAGCTAAGGTAATTCAACTATGGAGCCTCTGGACTCGTTTGAGGAGGAGCAGTCACATCATCAATCTCCAACCACTGGAGGAGGAGGAGTAGGAGGACCTTTTGAAGAAGACAACGCCAGTAACTATGAAGGATATGATTCTCAACAGCAGTATGATTATGGATCCACATTCCAACCTCCAAATATCCCCGACGACAATCACCTCACCGTTGATACCAATAACAACAACAATGACCAACATTCTCCTCCTGGATATGGATTCGGAGTTTCAAGCCCTAACCCTAACCCTGATTTCGTTACTCCGTTTCAAACCAATGAAACTGATGATGGAATCTTCTCTTCTGATGGTCCTGTTCTTCCTGATCCCACTCAAATGCAAGAGGAAGGCTTTGCTAGACGCGAATGGCGAAGGTTACATTTCTCTTTTCTCTTTTGCTGAAATTAATCTACATATATAGTTCCATATAATGCAATGCAATGTGATTTCTGTGTTATGAGAAATGGAAGGTTGTATTATTTTATTTTACAATTTTTATCATGCATCAATTGTATGCACTCAATGAGTTAATCAGTTTATAGTATTCTTTTTTGAAATATTACACAAACATCTAAATAATACAATTTTACACAATCTGAAAATTCATTTTAGTCCATTATAATTTTCCCGTGGTCTAATTTAGTACTTGACAAAAACAATACTCAAACTAGTCCCTGTCATTTTTATATTGATGACAAAGTAGTCCTTTTGTTATAATGAGTCAGAGACTGATTTGTTATTTGTATAAAGATTTGTGGTGTCTTTTGGAGGATTAAATTGAACTCAATTTGTGTTGTGATGAAGAAAGTAATACTGTCATGCTTTTGCTTGCCTATATGATAGTACAATTTTTATGGCTTCAACCTATGCAGGAAAAATGCCATTCACCTTGAGGAAAAGGAGAAAAGAGAAAAGGAAATGAGAAATCAGATCATAAAGGAAGCTGAAGATTTTAAGGAAGCTTTCTATGAGAAAAGAAAACTCAATTGTGAGACAAACAAACAGACCAACAGAGAAAAAGAAAAGGTATAATAGTAAACTATTAAGCAATTATATGTCTTCTTCGCCTGTTCCGATTTCCTCACATTGCCATACTTCTTTATAATGTGTAAGAAAAATGAAGAGAATGATTATTTATACATGTGTCTGTCTAGATATACTTGGCCAACCAAGAGAAATTTCACAAAGAAGCTGACAAACATTACTGGAAAGCAATAGCAGAGATCATTCCTCGCGAGGTTCCTAATATTGAGAAGAGGAGAGGGAAAAAAGAAGCCGACAATAAACCTTCGGTTCATGTTATTCAAGGTCCAAAGCCTGGGAAACCTACCGATCTTTCTAGAATGCGCCAAATGATTTTGAAGCTTAAACAGAACCCCCCGACTCATATGATGCCTCCTCCCCCACCAAAAGAAGACAGAGATGCAAAAGAAAACAATGATGGCAAAGACACTAAAGATGCAAAGGATGGGAAAAATGACAAGGCAGAGAAAAGCTCAACACCAACTGCCACTGCCTCTCCAGGTTCTGCAGAAAATAAGCCTACTACACCTACAAAAGCTGCTGCTGCTGCTGCTGCTGCTAATGGTGAACAACAAGATCCTCCAACAGTTGAGGGTGAGCAAGTGGCTAGTTCTGAGCCACCAGCTGCTCAGTGATGAGGACAATATGTTATTCTTTTTTCTTGACAATTCTTTTAGATATATACCTATTTTTTTGACCTTTCTATTCTTACATTCATTAAGAATAAGTGGTGGACAGAGTAGAAAGATACTTTGGACTTTACAGCACCGCCTGTTGAGAGCATCAGTCTAAACTACTGTCCTAGTTTTGTAGGTTTTAGATGCAAATCTTTTTGTTGTTATTTTACTTTGGAATTCCTTATCAAAGTACAATTTTTTTCCACTCTTTTATCGTTTGCATATTTATTTCATTTAACTCTCAGCAAGAAGCACCCAGCATTGCTTTTGTTAATTCTGAGGTATTGCTAGTTCACAAAAAAAACTTAGATTATACGGCCAATTTTTTTGTATAGCCATGTTTTAAGTACGATGTAGTGACTGATTTCCGTCAGAGAACCTATTGGGCAAACAAGATGGGTTCTTCCATCCCGACCGGATATTCTATATACACAATGGTCAAGGATTGAATCCTGTTGACCACTTGCTTAAGGTGCCTGAGTCACTTACCACTTGATTATACGAGTAACTAGTAACTAAGGACGCACCCAATGATAACTGCTTGGCTGTTATGCGAATTTGCATTTAGATAAACCGCGTTTATTTGCTGGCTTGTGTAGAGCAAGCAATCTAATACATCTTTGCAGGACGGGGATTGAACAATTAGTGAATGGTTGTCTTGTTCCAAGTACAATCTGCCAAACTTGATTATGTTAATAGATGATAACATGTAAGGGAGACTTGAATTGGAAGTCGTGTTCCACTATATTATCATGATTTAACTAACTCAGCTCAACTAGTAAGAAATCTGAGACAATTGATTTGATCAAACATTAAGAATCTAAATTAAGGAATTTATGAATAAAAAACTATCATGAATGGCTCAAATGGTATATGATTGCAAGTGTGCCTTCTTTTGTTTACTTCACAAATCACACTTATAACAATTTATGTGTTTTGCCAAAAATATAGTCTTGCAGGAGCTACATTGTAAGGTGTGAATGTTTTTCCACTTTTGATGCTTCCCTCAGAGGACAGAGGTTCTCGTTGATGGTTCACATTGCAACACCAATTTGTCCTCAAATTCTTGCCATGGATAACCTCCACTAATTGTAAATTTCAGTCTACCACTTCTTTGACATTTAACTCTGCACAGCATTCACAACAACAACATCCTTAGTAGCTTTGAGGCCAGGTATCGGTTAACTGTGGCGGATGAATGGGGCCGGAATATACTTCCAGATAAAAAAAATAGTTTTTAAGCCTGAATGTGTACTTTCAGAGTCATGTGTGAATTTTAAAAATGTGGGGTGAATAAAGGTGTTCCTTTAAGGATGCTGCTTTTTGTTCAATCAGAGCTATAGACTATTTTTCAAGAAATAAGGTTGGCATGGGATAGAGGTTTCAGGAAATTAAGGGTGGAATTTGACTCCTTGGCTGCACGTCTTCTCTCGATTTAACAGTAGACTAGGTGCTTGTTTGGTTTAGCGGTGGTTTCTATAGAATCATGGTGAATTTTTACGTTTTCACAAAAGCTTGCTTTGATAGCTTCATGATTTCCACGTCCAGCTTGTCTCTAAAATTTGCAGTGTAAAAGCTAATCCAAAATACCAGATAGGATAATTTCAATTACTCTTCCTATTGAATAGTTCAAGCATTTGAGAGAATCCAAAATTGGTCCCTTCTTCATGAAAGAGACGATCTTATTGCAAGTTAGAATGGGATTGGACCTTGCTTCCATTCCACTTTTAGAGACTCTAGAAAGTGGTTGACCCATAGATGTAATAGTCACTAAGCGAAGTCTACATCGAAATTTTCCATCTCCATTTTGTCGGTATTGACTTTCAAACCATGCACGAATTGTCACTGTCGTGTAGAATAGAGGGGGAACAAAGGTAAATTGAGAAGGAATGGAAAAGTGGGGATCAAGGAAAAAAAACTAATGATAGGTGTCTTAAAATGGTAAGACCATCTACGATCTGACATCTTTTATCTAATAAGAAACCAGTCAAATAGAATGTAACAATCAAACTAATGATATGACCAATTTGAAAATCCAATCCAAACCGATTTAAGTTGGTTTGAATTTTCTCTGCTCTGATTTAAACCGAAACAAACCAATTCAACTCAGAATCTATTGATTCAAATTATCAGTTTCACATTATTCAACATCAAACATATCTGAGCTGAACTAAATAGTTATATTATTATTTCTTTTATTTCAAAATATATTACTAGTATTCTTTTTTTTAAAATGTTTTTTACGGATTTTTTTTAATAGGCAAAAAAATTGACATATATTACTTCAAACATGTATTCAAAGTAAAACCGCCCAAATATTCATTTCACTCAATAGATGATCGCTCATATATTGTGATGCAGAAGGTGGTTCAAATATAAGATTCTAGATCATTGATCAATCAAATATAAATATTGAGAAATGTTAACGAGTGCCCCGGGACACTCTTTAAGCACCATAATTGGTAAGATTTTATGAAAGTTTGTGCATTTATTGGATTGGAAATTGAAGCCTTTAATTTTTTAAAGAATAATTTCTTTATTATGAATGCTTAAAGAGTGTCCCAGTGGCACTCGTTAAATATTTTGGTAATGATATCAACAAGACAGAAGAAATTTCATCAAAAAAAAAAAAAAGACAGCAAGTTATCACAATCTAACTTCTGTTATAATGCTAAACCTCGAGAAAACAAATAAAGATAAACTTCCGTTCTTTATTTTTTGGCATAAATAATGCATTGTGCATCTTAGGAAGATCGGTACGAAAATCAATTATTGGAAACCACCCCAATATGCATGCATGTGAAAAGCTACCAGCGGCGGCAAGCATGCATGGGATATTGGGATCACAGAAACGATTGTTTTAGCTAAACATAAGTCCGAACAGTTTGAAAGGCACAGCTTGGTAGTTTTGATTACCAGCCATTGGCACTTTAAGCAGCTAAGCTCTTCGAAGCAATTTCAAACACATTCTCTGATAGGCCATTAGTAGACATGATCTTCTCCAGCTGGGCCTGCAACAATACAACACAATTATTTTAAAAAATCACGACAGCCAGAATTAAAATTATGTCATTCAATAATATTTTAAGAAAATTGCAGCTAATGTAGCAAAATAATAACTTTATTACCTTTGCAAGTTTTTGTCTGGTCTCATCATAACGCTTCCATCTTGAGAAGGCTGACACCATTCTTGAGGCAACCTACATAAGAAAAAATCTAATCTAATAAATACTACATAAAGACCATGTAACTGACAATACACACTGTCAAGAACCAATTTTTCCAAAAGGTTAGGGTCTGATTGTATTAACAAACGTTTTCTACATTCATTTTTAATTGTAAAATCACGCAACAACCGTTTGGGCTTCAGATAACAAACAGACCTAACCAACATTCTACTGAAATTTGAGTGCGGCTAAATATTACGAAAGACACAAGAAATATAAAAAAGACAACGTGCCAATGTTTTGAAGAAACAAAGTTCGGTTACTTCCGTCTTAGAAATCACTTTGGGTGTGCATTGAAAGGAACAAATCAAATCTCTTCAAATTCTTTCGGGATTTCAGTTATCATAAAATGGGCATTTTCCTTGAGATTTAATTTATTTAAAAGAATGAGAGCAATAAGTCTAAACAGTTTGGTAATAGATGGATGCACTGATACAATGTCATGAACCAATCATCCCAAAAAACTTAAGCTTTAGCTGAAAAGCACATGACAGTTTTTATATAACATGTGAATAATAGAACCCATAATTTAAGATGGGTAATGTGAAAAGACCTGAGGGTTTATTTTGTCAAGTTGCAGTACAATATCTCCCAAAAACTCGTAGCCCGACCCATCCTTTGCATGGAAGTTCACAGGTGACCCACAGAAACCTCCAATGAGAGAGTACACTTTGTTGGGATTGCGCAAGTCAAATGCTGGATGGTTCAACAGTTTCCGCACATTCTCAACATTACCAGGAATGTCAGACACTGCTTGAAGAGCAAACCATTTGTTCACTACCTGGAAAGGAAGGTCAAGTATAAATATCAATCTAAAATACTCCACTATGTAACAACACAAACACATAGGTAGGAAGGAGCACTTTTATAAATAAAAAAAAAAAAAACTGAACTGTGCATTTTTTTGGGTAAGCCAAGTACAAGAGATTGCAATAGCAGTCAGCCAACCAAAACATAAAATACTTTGCAAAGCTATAGTAGGTTCAAGAGGAACGGTGTTCATCCTAGATAATGGGCCAAAAGGGAGGAGAGCTTCTCTTCACAATAATGTGAATTGTGTAAGAAGGAAAGGGGGCAGGGAGCTCTTCATGGATAATGGCTGGAAAATAGCAGTGACAGTGCACCTTAAGTGTAATCCAGCCTCACATCATCATAAGTTACATATGTCAACAATATCGAACTATGTCATAATCCTAACAGAAAAATATCAATATTTATCTTCAAAATAGTCGGAGATGGAGATTTACCAAGTAATCATTCTGCCACTTGTCATAGAAGTCAGCAAGAACATCATCACGAGTTTTGCCAGGGTTCTGAACTACCGAGGCCAATGCTGCAAACTGCTCGGTCATATTTGTAGCAGTTTTGTATTCTTGAAGTGCAAGGTTGGTGAATTCTTGATCCTCAAGGGATGCAAGATAAGCTACCAATCAAACAAACAAAAATTAGAGATGATCTGCTAAAAACATGAATGAAAATGTATCTTATATAAAAAATTGTTTGAATAAAAAAATAAAACCAGGCTATTTATTGTTCAGGATTACAATCATAGATAATTATTGGAATTAGCAAATTATATCAATTAGCATTTATTATATCTATTCTACATACTATTACAAATACTACAAAAATAAAAGGTATACCAAGAGCAATATTCTTCAAAGCTCGTCTGGCCATGTTTGAATGATCAAACACGTATTCTCCTGAGCTCCTATTATTTTCAACCTGCAAAAAGGTAAACAATCATTTGCATTAATGAAGAGATTCATCCAAGGAAGACTAATATTTTATATCAAAAAATAAGTTAATTCTTTTAAAATTCCAGGCAGAATCAGACAGAAAGGCATACTGTTTTAAGGAACTCTGATCTCAGTTCACTTGCAAGCTGCTTCCTGATGAAAGACCGAACAGTATGAACAGCATCAGGGTCTGCAACTTCCATTATGTCCATTATTTCTCCCTCACCAGGCAGAGTTATTGCCTTTGCCACAAACTCCTAAATAATCAAAAAGTAAAATGTTCAATCAATGCAATCATATAATACTATACCCCACAAGAAAAAACTGAAAAACTTTAAAGAAATTCCTTAGCATACTTTGTCCAGACTTGAGTCACATAGTATACGTTTGAATCCATCAACAAAACTGGAATTCAGAACCAATGGTTTATTATGTTGGAAATCATCCACCAAGCTGAGCATCAACTTTCGTGCCAAAATTTGTCCAGCCTCCCATCTAAGTCATTTAAACAAGACAGTATATGAATTTCCATTATGCTATCAAATAAAAAATAACAATAATTGTAAAAAAAAAAAAGAACAAAAATGCAACTTTGAAGAACACAAACCGGTTGAATTCATCAGAATCATTGGCTAATAGAAAAAACAGATCATCATCAGTGAGATCAGATTCAAGACGAATAGGAGCACTGTATCCCCTTAACAAAGATGGAACAGGCCTCTCAAAGATATCAGTGAACACAAACTCTTCTTCTTTCTGCAGGATATACAAACAAATTTGTCATTCAATTGAATGATAAAAGATATCAGTGAACAAACTCTTCTTCTTTCAGGAAGATAAAAAAATCAATCATTTTTTCAGTAACTCTATTTTAAAATTTTGCACTCATTTTTCTTCACTTCAAATCAAATCAAATTATAGTTTTCTTCACCTCAAATCAAATCAAATTATAGTTTTCTTCACCTCAAATCAAATAAAATAATAGACATAAGATAAGACGGTCATAATTTGCAATATGAGAAAATTGATTATTTTCCATTATAATATATCTGTTATCATGATTGGGATATTCAAAATTTTACTACATACAGTAATCGATCTAGAAATGAGAAAACATAGGAAGTGGGAGAAAGGAGAAACAATTTGTCAATCGGAAAGAATGTATTATGAAGTTCACAATATGGATTGTGGATACCGGAAGAGATGAGTTAGAAATTTAGTATATTTGAGGAGGGCGAATATAGGTGTTTGGTGTGATGGACTGATTTGTCCCAATAGCAATATGGGTGATAAGGACAAATTTTGAAAACAGGTATACTAATAGAAAATGATTAGCTGATAATATGGTAATAGAATATTTCTGAAATTTGGAGACTATGCGGGGAAAGCACAACCCTCGTCTCAATATACATCCCATAATAAAAAAGTAGAGGGAACCAGTTCGAACAGATCGAGTTAGGCAATGAAAGTCTGCTGTTTTGCTTGCTCACAATCCTATCTTGCACTCAAGAACTAAGCATATGGAAATAGATCTTTTCTTTGTCAGAGAAAAGGTTATAGCTCGGCAGCTATCAGTTGTGCACATTCCTGGTTAAGATCAGTGGGCTGATGTTCTCACCAAGCCTGTCTCTACAGCAAAGTTTCTTCTCATGCGCTCCAAACTCAACGTGACTGCAAATCCACATTGAGTTTGAGGGGGGTGTATAAGAGAAGCTGTTTAGTTAGACTTAGTTCCAGTTAGGCTAGCTGAATATATCTGGCACTTGACAGTTAGCTACAGCTGTCTAGTGACTGACATGTGTCGGTCAGATATAGGTTGACCTGCTATTGCAGGTAACTATCAGCTTCATATATAAAGCTGATTTATAACAGAATTCTTCATACAATGAAATACCAGAATTTGTGATAAAAGTTAGTTAGGAAATTCTCTCTGAATTCTCTTTGAAATTAACAGTGGAAGATTATTTCCTCTCCTCGAAAAGGAAGAAAGGCATGAAGAGGAAGAATACGCAATCAGATTATTATTCACCTGCTATGGTACATATTTCAAAAACTTACTAAGAGACTTGCTGAAAACATGAGTTTAGAAATTCACATTGAAAGAAAAGTTCCAACCCACCTTAGTGACTCTAAGGATTGTAGTAGAGACTGATTGGTCATTGCTTGAAACAGATTGCAAGGCCCCGTCATGGTAAATAGAGGAAAGAGGAATGTCCTTGCCAGTTGAATCAAGCAAACCTACTGCAATAGGAATAAACATGGGTTCCTTAACTGACTGCCCTGGAGTTGGCGGTATCTCTTGACTGCAAAAATGTTGCCATCAAACATGTTAACAGATAAATAAATAATAAAAAAATAGAAGTCAAAATTTAATAACCTTTAACCCAATCAGAGAGAAATAAAAAGTTGAAGTTTGTATACCTAATTTTCAAAGAAAACGTATGTCTTTCTGGATTATAGGAAGTATTTACTTTGACAACAGGAGTCCCAGCTTGAGAGTACCTGTACATTAGTTGATTGATCAGTATGAAATTAGCATAAAAATGCTGGAAAAGAAAACCCACAATACAAACCACAATAAGAAATTTGCAAAATCTGCATCATTTGCATCTCGCATGGCAGCGTAAAAATCTTCACATGTTACAGCTTGCCCATCATGTCTCTTAAAATAAAGATCCATGCCCTGAAATACAAAGAATCTGTGAGATTTGAAATCTAAATTAAGAACGTCAGATTGCTGGTAGCATGACATTGCAAGTAACATGGTTAACGAGCATTCTTACTTTTCGGAACCCTTGACTTCCCAACAAGGTTTTGTACATTCGAACAACTTCAGCCCCCTGTTACATAGGATCATAAGAACAAACTGCTCGAGAAACTAATGGACATGGAGGGATTGAAAATTTTAGAAGTAAATATCACACCTTCTCATAGACCTACAAAACAAA
>Ga0315915_1007372_pt1 | contig 13171 bp, 6 predicted proteins | sample MpolbnodulesMG_FD_207738 | JGI IMG/M metagenome (GOLD analysis project Ga0315915, IMG submission 207738) | Medicago polymorpha root nodule microbial communities from Los Angeles, California, United States - branched nodules | ecosystem: Host-associated > Plants > Roots > Nodule | place: USA... | reverse complement strand
AAACTTACATTTGGAAAAAATAAGTTATCTAAGGTTAAATTGTATTTTCACCCCAACATTTCATCAATCAAAATTGAAAAAAATAATAAAAAAAGAAATTAATAATACTATCACGTGACATTGAAGGTTAAGAGAACTCTTGATTATTCTCGTTGAGATTAGGGTTTCTACTCATTCTTCCATTCTCATTCAATCCTTCTCCCTCCTATCTTTCCACTCGATTTAGATTTAGAGAACAACAAAACTAACAATCTTAAACTTTATCGAATTCGAAAATTCTAAGTATAAAAAACTAACAATTTTAAACCTCATAGTAGTCTACACTTGGGAAATATTTTGGAGCTTAAAAATTATATTTTTTAAGAGATTCTTATAATATTTTCTTCTAATATAAAAAAAAAAATTAATGTCCACCATGTATCCTTCTTGTTTTGCCTCATGATTGTGCATTTCTCAGTATAGATCCTATTCCTATGAATATCCTGAACGAGTTGAAAGGACTGATGCTCCTTTGGACAATCATCTTTAACTTGTGGATCAGTTTTCAATTTACTAAGTACAAACTTATGGAATTTTAGAAACACAAATGCATTACTCAATAATAGAAACTCCAATGAAATTATAATTCTGTTAACATCTGACTTTTCATTGTTTGATATCTCAGGAGTTAATAAATCTATCTACTTCCCTTTCATTGAGAAAAAGCAAAGATTGACAACTTTTCATCCTGCTATTGAAGAATATATGTGATTCTCCTCCTACCATTTGTTCTTATCATCAACTTACTATTTTGCACTTGTTAACTTCTCTATTCCCCCATTGTGTCCTTTCTCAAGTTTTGTGCTAATTGTGTTGGCCATGGTTGAAACTCTTGGTCCACTATATGCCAGGTTACTCAAAGCCACTAGTTCTTGAAGAAATCCATTTCCTTGTTTTTGAAGATGAAGCAAACATTAATGGCTTATCAAATATTTGTCCATGCTTGGGAATAACTTGTTAGAGAGAGGACTTTGAACAATACAAAGAGTTTGTAGTTAGAACTTAGCTATAATCCAACATATTAATAGATTTTTATGAATTAATCAGAACTATTTCTATTGTAGTTTCACCTCTAATCTTCTATGCTATTGTTAACTAACTCTAATCTTTTGTTACTTGATCCAATGTCATTTCTAATTTCTAACTTTCTGATTTATGTTTTCTGTAATATCTTTGATTCGGTTAACGGAGGCGATGTAGTTGAATTGTGTCTCACGGACATGAGAGGAGCCTTGGAGTAGTTCTTGTGATCAGAAATGTTGATACATTATTTGATTATTTGTTCATCCATATTTTTTTCTTGGTTATTTAAATAACGTGTCTAAATTCTTAACATCATAGAAGAATTACTCGAAAAATTGATGTTCAATTTCCTTTCAGAAATCTTGATCTAAATCCAAAATTGAACAATTATTCTATGGATCGAAGTCCAGCTTAATCCAAAATTGAACAAGTTCATAGTTTAAAGAATAGCATATACAACTATTCAGCACAAGACATATAAAAGAGTTAGAAATATGAGTAGGAGGAAAAGCAAGACACATGATAAAATAGTTTGGTGTCAGCAGTCCCACATCGAATGTATCGAAAAAAACAACAGGAAGATTGCCTATAAAAGATCCTTTATACGCAAACAGTAAGTGACTCTTTCTGGACCGAGTGATTCGGATTAGTAATAAACTTTGGGTCATTGATTTTTGAATAGGGAAACATTGAGATTCCAATTAAATTTTTCAGAGATTGGAAATACTCAAATATCGTTGTATCCAATATTGAGTCCCTAAATATTTTATATGGTTCGTTTGCCTATGTGTCATGACTAAACAAATTGGAATGGGAGCCAATTTGATCATTGTTCAACAAGGTGAATATTTAAAAAATAAAATACCTTCATCTTTAATTTTTTATTTTAAAAAATTAAAAAATATATTAAGTTATGTGTGGACTTGAATGAGGTTTTGATTGTGGGATTAGGGGACATTGGTTTTACAGTAGGAAATATGAGAAAACTTATTCTAACAATCAACATGCTTTTATATCATTTACATTTGAAACTTTTAGTTTTCTTGCACTAGAGACTATTAACCATCTACATATAGTTCAAAGGATCATGCATAACAATGTCTCTATCTCCTAAGTCCATGAATTTTATGTTTATGATGATTGATTTTACCATCTAAAAAAGCTTAGCAACGCAGTTTATTAATGTATGCCTTCCATTCGTGTGTAATTATAATATTACGTATAAATATATAACCCTCTCATTTATTAAGCTATATCGTACGTTTGAGAAAGATAAATTGAATCAGAATAAACGATAGTTTGTGGAAGAGCATAAAAATATATCTAACAATGACTTGAGCCAATATGAACATACTCCTAATTTGTGGAGGACAGTAGTAGAACCATCAAGAAGTACTTCAAAATTTATATATTCAATTAGACTAATTAACTTTCTAACTACTAATATGTAACTAGCTTTTACATGTGTAATATTAAGTGTGCTTATACTTCCCAACTAATAGCCATTAAAAAAAATAAATAATAGACCAGTGAAATTCAACTTGTTGGAAATCGGTAGGATATAAAAATTATTTGTTGTGAATTCGAACACAAAATTGACACCAATAAAGTCAAATGTGTAGAGCAAAATGAGTAAAGTAGTCTCAAGCAACAACAATAACCAACAAACCTAGATCTAAGTGTGAAGTAATACCATAAGCATATTTAAAGCAACAAAGATAAGAATGAAGAGAAAAAACAACACACCAATACTATTTCTAATTCGGTCTAAAATGACCTACTCTAGAGAAGAGAGTAGCTCTGATTAACTTATGAGTCATGATATCAAGTCTTGTATTATCAACCCTTTAACATGTGGATGCGATGCGACATAGCACGTGGTTTCTGCTCCGTGCGATGAAAGGAAGAACCCTTTCTATGAATTTATTTGAAAGTATCATAGTTACAATTAGGATCTAATAAGAAAGAACTCTTGCACAATACAATGCGAGAACTAATTACTAGTCAAACAATTATGTAAGAAAGTATCCTAGTTCTGATTACATAAGTGTTCTTACGTAATTGTTACTAGTGAACTGACATTAATAGGATTTGGTCTCAAAAGTGGACTGTTAGATAGAACTCAGGTTAGGAGAATGAAAAGTTCTTTGTAATTCTCAACTGTGTATTTAAAAATGAAAGAGATAAACAACAAATTTGAAAGAAAGAAAGATCAAAGACATAAGTGAATCCAATGCCATAAACTACATAATAAGTATAATCTAAAGCAATATCATTAGACTTTAAACAAGACATGAAACTTAATTTATCTCTAATATCTTTCATTAATGCAGACTTATTAGACATTCATTTGCGGTGTTTCCAAAAAAATTCGCACGCTATCCTTTCCAATACATAGACCGTTCATATCCCTCGCCCCGTGGTTGCTGCTTCTGAGTTCGTAACCTCGTGTATTGTTTGTTTTTGTTTTGATGGTTGCGGATTACATTAAATGATTCTGTTATATGTGCATCTAAAAGACTTTGATTTGTTTCAGGAATTGGATTAATTTGGAACATTGAGTTCCTTTACTACTGGCTGTTTGATTGGATTGATTGAATGGTTCAAACTTCAAAGATTTAAAGAATAACATATACAAATTCTCAGTTGGCACTCTAGAATTTGGGTTCAATAGTCCCACATCGATGGAGCTTTAAAAACCAAGAGGAAGACATATCTATAAAACACCGAACATTGCTATTTATCTAGAGAGTTTTTATCAAGAAAAAGTCTCAACCAATTAAATGTGTTATTTAGCGGAAATCATGGGAGGTAATGATATGTAATTAAGGAAAGGTGTTAGCAAATACACTGTCTTGAAATTTTCTTGATAAATTTTGCGACTGTATCTATCATTTCATTTCCCTATGTTGAAATTAGCTGGTTAGCTGAAACAAAGAATATATATAAAAATGAAGTCCAAGAATTAAAAAGGTTAAAAGTAGTGTGATAAGCCAACAGTGGATCATTACGTGTAATTATAGCTTAAAAAGACCCAAGCTATGAGGGATATTGCCCAAACAATTCCTTCAACAGAGGTGTTTCTCCCTTTGGAACCACCCTCTACAATGTCGTCCTTCATTTAACGGTTCTTTCATTGTCTCATCCAGATGCATCACTGTCCGAGCGCAAATCTATGAGTGGGTTTTATCCGTCGTGGAAAAAGGCTTGGATACTTCAAGTAGTAAGCTTTGTTCTATTGCAATGGCTGAACACCCCTGCCGTTTTACTCTTCACAAGTTTCTCACTACTTCTTAAATTTCTTTTGCCATGAGTGAACTTAATATTACGAATGCATTTCAAAAATTAGTTCTAAGCAGCCAAGCCCATATTAATCCAAAAATTGAACAAGTTCAAAGTTTTAAAGAATAGCATATAAAAATTCTAAGCACCAAGACATAAAAACCAGCTAAAAACATTAGCAGGAATGAAGAACAGGACATATAAAGTAGTTTGGTTATGATAGTCCCACATCGAAGGTTCTTACAGAACCAAGAGAAAATTTTACCTATAAAATACCCTTGTATACTTGTTGCCAATATCATATATATTTAACATTTAGTTGTCCATTTAATTGATGATTAAATGTTTCATTAGTAATAATCTTTTTTCGATTTATTGATATCAGGAGGAGATTGTGAAGTAAAACTTAATGTTATTAATTATTTTTTTAATTCACCTGTCTTTTTGGAAATCAATGAATCGAAATAATCCGACTCTTCAATTTGTTTTTCGTTGGTGAAATCAATTTTTTTATCTATTCAATTTAATAGAATTGGTGGAGGATCATTTCTAAAATATTAGAGAAAAATAATGGGAATTACAAATATTAATTAAAACTCATAAAAATTATATACAATTTCGTCCAAAAAATATCATTGCAGCAAGTCTATCACAGAACTACATATTCAAATACACTATCTCAAAATTGATATTGAGATTTTGGAGAAAATTGTGGCATGATTTTGGTTAATAATTAGAGGTTAGTTCTGTCCAAAAATCGTGGCATGAAGGAGAATATCGTTGTTCAATTTTGAGGATTAGATTTAATACAATGCTAGGTACGAGTTCCAATTGTGGTACGATCCAGGCAAATCATGACACAATTTTGCTTGAGTCAAAACTCTACATAAGGTTTCATTCTTCAATTTTTTTGACAAACTTCAAAAGAGAGAATCTTGATAAACCAAAGGTGGGAACTTTAGGGTTAAATGTCTCCGATTTTTTTTGGGTTGAGAAACACTTTACAAACACCTTGGGTAGTGAGATCTCATTATAGGAAGGATAAAAAAGCTTTCTTTATTGTTTTCTATTTGTTGCTCTTGTAAATGGGTAGAAAATAGGGTTTGATTTTCACGATCTTGTAAGATAATTTCTTGTAACCCCTTTGCATCATTTATTTTATAGTGAATTCAAGAGTTGCTCTCTCCCCAGATGTAGGATAAATTTTTTCAAACCGAGTAAACAAATATTGGTGTGTTGTTTCTCTCTTTTTTCTTATATTTGTTGATTTGGTTATGTTTGGGGTATTTCTTCACACTTAGATTTATGTCGGTTTGTTGTTCTTGTTGCTGCTGCTGTTGGTTGAGGTTAGTTTGCTTTGCTTCACACACCAAAGTTTCATTGATGTGATTTTATTGTTTGAATTCGCAACAATTGGCACCCACAGTGGGGTAAAAGGTTAAATTGGTTAAGTGTATCATGGGTTCAACGTGGGGCATTGAGAAGTTCACCTAAAGTAATGATTTTGGGTTATGGAAAGATAAGATGCAAGTGGTGTTGACACAACAAAAGTCCGTTGATTTCGGATTTTTTTTTTACCTGATTTTCAATATTTTTCATTTATACTTCTGCTTATTTCCCACCTTTATACTTCCATTCATACTTATGCTTAATTTTTTACCTTCCATATATTTTTTAAGTATTTTTTTATATGTGAAATAGTTTCCCAAGGCCAAATCAAGTCGCCCTCGTCAAATTTCTTAATCTTGAGTCATTTATTGAATCTTGCGTTGTTTCGTTCTCATCAGATTCCAAAAATTGAAGCATGTTTTTTCGATCGATTGCTACAGTCTAAATCGAGACAAAACTGTGTAGTTGGTCTGAACAATGGAGCATTATGTGTAATTGGTCTCAAATGTGGACTTCTAGAATCTCAAGTTGGGAGAATTGCATTTTATTTCAAAATTATTGGTTTTCATCTTTGGATAGAATGGAGCATTATAAAACATGTGGAGGGAGGAAGAACATGACATATAAAATAGTTTGGTTATGATAGTCCCACATTGAAGGTTATTCAACAACCAAGAAGAAGATTTACCTATAAAATACCCTTGTATACATGTTGCCGGAGTATAACTATTCGGACCCAATAATTCACATTTTGTTGTCCAGTTACGGTTCAATAGAAATGATTTTTTTGGTTTATTGACTTCCAAATGAAGGGTGAGAGTAAAAATTACTGCTATTAATTTTTTTTACTTCACTGTGCTTTTGGAAATCAACTAATCAAAATAATCTTAGTCCTTAATTTTTTTGTTAGTGATATCATTAGTATAATTGGCTTTAGAGATTAGTGGTGGACCTTGCCTAAAATATTAAGATTGAGGATGTGACAATGATACAATAAAAAATTATAATCGAAATTTTTCTTTAAAAAAAAAATTTGAAATTCTTAAAAATTTTATACAATTTCACCCAAAAAATATCATTGCAACAACTTCAACACAGTACTAAAGCTTCAAGTATACTATCTAGTATCTACCAACCAGATAGTTGTTGAAATTGACTCAAAAATGAAGTTGAGGTTTTGGAGAAAAATCGTGACATGATATGAGAAATCGTGGCGTGATTTTGGTTCAGGATTTGTGATAGATATTTAACAAGTGTACTAATTCTATCGAAATAATAATTCTAAGTTTGTATATACGAAGACTGTGTTAATCTCAAATTAGCAATATGGTTATTATCTAGGATGTGTAAATTAAATAAGTGCCCTAGGCAGTAGCCCTAGGCAGTAGGTTTGATTGCATAAACAGTAAATAAACGGAAAGTAAAAGTTGTTTAGAAAATATAAGGAGAGATAAGATCAGGTTATTCGAATCCTCTCATTACTTCCGTTTGGTACACTGCACCTATTTCCTATGAATATTTCTCTAGTTTCACGGTGATTAACTAAATAGTCTTAATCAATCCCTTGACTTAGGACCCCCTTCTCAGATTACAGTCCATAATTCCTTAAGTGATCTAATATTCTTCGAAGGTTTTAAGAACGTTAACCTATTATCACAAATAAACGATTATCCATTCCTAGACAAACCCTGTTTATTTGAACAATTCAATTATGTCTAAGTCGTAAGCTGGGGTCAGTAGTCATTCGATCTTACCACATCAAGTTATATAGTGTCAATATATAAAAAGTATTAAAAGCAATTGAATGGAATAAAACTATAAAAAAAAGTATTGAAAGCAATTAAATTAAATAAAACTAGATTGATATTCATGAGAAATAGAGTTTCACAACAAATTCAAACAAGATTACATCATAATCATCTCAGACCTAATCTATAGAAATTAATGAGACATAATCAAAGAATTAAACAACATAACAAGAAACTAAACCCAAAACAAATGCTGAAATATGTTGTCGATTATTTTCTGTAAATTCATTTAGCTATGAATTCTGGCTAAGTTACCATACTTAATGGTATATGTGAAAATTGTAAAGAGACACGAGTAAGGGTATAATATAAGTAATACAGGAACAGAAGAAATATATACACCATTTTTTATAGGGTCAAGTTCATTAAAAGTTAATGTAATTAATTAATTTTTGATGTACTTGTTCCTTTAAAAATTATTGCACCAAAATAACTTAAGTCTTTATTTTTGTTTTCTCTATTGAACATTTTTTTTTAGGGATTCTCTATTGAACATATCTTGTTCTATATTTATCTCAATGAACTACAATTTCAAATATTCGATCGATTTAAATGATAAAAACGTGAAAATGAACTATCCAAATATCTAAAGTTATCACTAGATATTTGTTCATGCAACTTTGGACTCAGGTACATCTTAGTCAATTGTTCATTTATCTTTCGATTAATAAAACACTTAATAATCTTGTGGATTAATTTTTGATTCACAAAATCAAACACAAATATAGGAACTAATTAAAGAATAAATACAAACATGCTCAATAAAAAGAAGATAAACATTTGAAATTTTAGAAACACAAATGCATCAAATAAATTGTGATAAACAAGAGATTGGAGAGAAAGATCAAAGACATTAATCAATAATAGAAACTCCAATGAGATAACAAGTTTGTTAACAGCTGACTTTTCATTGTTTTGGTATTATCATCAAGGAGAGGCCAGAATATTATGAAATTTTACAAACTACTGAAAGAACACATAGACCGTTGATATCCCCTACGGTCGCTGCTTCTGTGTTCATAACCATGTTGTCAATGCTTCCTATTCCTCGTATGCCGCTGTCTCTCTATTTGTGTTGGTTACAAAAGTTGAAGACATTTATATATTTTAACCAAATTGCCGCGAAAAGACTTTGATTTCATTTGAGGAATTGGATTTATTTGCAACATCGGATTCCTTTTCCAAATTCCAATGGCTGTTTTGGAAGATAGGGTAGATTTTCTAGGAGTTCTAAAGAATACTATGTACAAATTCTCAGCACCAAAACATATAAAAAAGCTAGAAATACGAGGCAGGAGGAAAAAGTAACATCCTGTAGCAAAACAGATAGCACATTGTGTTGTCCCACATCGATGGTTTTGAAACAACCAAGAGAAAAATTTACCTATAAAAGACCCTTGTATACATGTATTCAAAGTAACTGTTTGGACCCGATAAGTCACATTGTGTTGTCCTCATAATTGATGATTGATTTTGAAAGTCATTAGTAAAAAATTTTGGTTTATTGATTTTTGTCAGTTCAAGTGGAGTATAACTACTTAATTAATTAAGTTGTCTCTACATATTTTGTTCCACTTGTCCTTTCAAATATTAATTTTCCAAAATAATTAGTCTCCAAATTTTCTCTCTCTGTTGAAAGATCTTCTTCCCCTTCGATTATCGTAAAAATGAATCTTTTGAACCTTGCTTTCTTTGTTTTTTGGTCAAGTGAACCTTGCTTTCTCTATTGATGTATTAGAATAAATTGTGATTAGTCTAAATCCTCCGTGAAATGTGAAAGTAAACTTTGTTTCCTTAAAATGCAATCCAACAGGTAAACTTTTTTTTTATGTTGTCATAGTAACTGATGTATTTTGACTTGGTATAAGTATTTATTTACCAATAATACCAACAATTACTGCATAACAAATACAACAAAACTTCCTATATAACAAGCTAAGATACAAGAAGGAAACCCCATCCATCATATGTAATATGTTAGACAGTAAGTCTGGAAGTAAGTTAAAAACAATACAATTATCATTTAAAGAAAGATTAAATTTAGCTAATGTATCTGCTACTTGTTTTGCTTCCTTGCAAGTTTAGTTCAACATCATTGTTCCTTCGTCGTTATCCATCCTATGAATATCCTGGACGAGTTGAAAGGACTGGTGCTCCTTTGGACAACCATCTTTAATCAGTTTAAAATTACCTTCACTATCGTGTATGATACCACTGCAGCTAGCAACTCCACTGTCGATCGCCACAGCTCCATCACAGTTAAGAGCCACAAAACCTGTTGCCGGTTATTGGTGCCTTCTAGTATTGGTTTCTCATATTATAATGCACAAACTAATCAAGTATCTTCTATAGCTACGATTGTGACTGACGTTAATGTTACTTGGTTATGCAGAAATAAGTTGAGATGCGATAACAAGGTTATCAATTGGTGCTCTACTCTTGAGCAAATTTATTCCAACACTTCTTTATTTAATAATTGAGTGATGCTATATGTCACGAGACATATGCTCGCGAATTTCAGAAAACTCTATTTGTCAATTGTGATATCCCTTTCTTACAAGGTTAGTTAATCATATATATTCCTTTCCTATAGAGATATGAAGGGTTGTGAGAAAAAAGAGATAAAACAGAAGATATCAAGTGGCCAAGCAATACAGTCGATCGCAATACTTTCGTGATTGTAAATTTGTAATATTCAGAATATTTAGCATTTTCCTCAATAATTACACGAAATGCACTTCCTCTCCTTCGAACTTACAGAAACCTTTAATCCATATTGCACCACTGCTGCACCACAGATCAAGTATGTAATCTTTACCTTCACCTCGTCCTCGTTTAGTATTTTTCGTTTTTCCTCTTCTGTCATATCAATTTTCTTGTTTTTAATTTGTATGCAAGAAAAACAATCTTGAGTATGTTTAGTTGTTCACACTTGAATATGGAATTCAAGAAACTGTGCACCATTTCATTTTAGAATTTGTTATAGTAATGAGAACATGTCAGTGTAATGCGTGCAATTTTAGAAAAGGATGAAAATGAACACATAAAGTAACCATATATTATCTCGCAACTCAAAAAGGATGAATGGTGCAATGGCTTGAAACAGTTTCATGTGCATCTAAAAAAGCATCTTCATCATTTTCAACTTTCTTCACATTAGAATTTCTGTTTCAATTGCAACGTTTGATTAATTTTCCAATGGATGTTTGGAAGACTTGGTAGATTTTCAGGAGTGTTTGAATGGATCTGACATATAATATAGTATGGTTTGAATAGTCCCACATCGAAGGTTCTTAAACAAGCAAGAGGAAGATTAGTTATAAAACTAACAGTTTGGATTCATTCCAGTAATTCGGGATGATGTCCACTTAATTTATAATAATTAAGTTATGTGTAGTAATTTACGGTGCATTGATTTTTGTGGGTGTTCTGAAGGGAAAAAAATTAGTTTTACATAATTTTATTTCCTTCATGCCATCTTCTAAAATTAATGTACCCAATGTAGTATTTTTTTTTTCTTCATCTTTGTAGCTTGCGCTGGATGTCCTCTATCATCTTGTATTTCGAACAAGGCAAGTGAAATAAGTTCATTTTTCAATTATCATTTAACGACTAAGTTATTGATCGTACTAATGAAATTGGAGGCCTAACCCATCCTTAAAAACTGATTCATAAGGTAAGGATTGCCTGTCGATTTCAAGGGACACTCACATCGGATAGATAAGACTCTTGATAAGAGTTTATAAAGAGGAGGCAATCCTCATCTTATGAACCGGTTTTTAAGAATGAGTTAGGCCTCCAATTTCATTACCACTTGGTTTGCCTCTCTGCAAATATTGTTCGACATGAACTTACCTACGTTGTTATAGATCCTATAAATATCCTGACGAGTTGAAAGGACTTGTGCTCCTTTTGACAACCATCTTTAACCAGTTTGATAGCAATTAAGGATTCCGATTCAACCCTAATGAGTCTATGTCCTCTTTGCCACGCCAGATTTAGACCTTTGATCGAAAGTCCCCCATATCAAACATCCTAATGTATAAGGAAAAGACAACCTTGAAATTACCTTCACTACCGCGTATGACACCACCACAGCCAGCAACGCCTCTGTCGATCGCCACAGCTCTATCATAGATAAGAGCCACAAAATCTGCTGGAGGTTACTTCCTTCTACTATTCACCGGATCTCCATCTCTCATGGCATGAATAGTACTAGCAATGTATGAAAGAGGGATTCCTCGTGTTCATTACATCGCAGACAATCATTATCAACACACTAAACAAGCTGCCCAACAAATGTTTAATTTCTTGTATCATTTAATAAAATATTTAATGTTAATATCCTATGGCTGCACTATAATGGTTCAGATAAAAAAATATTTTAAAAGTTCATATCAGGATCCTATCCACAAATTACTGGTTGCTCAAATTACAAAGCATAAACAAACTTATCAAGTATCTACTATCTACTTCGTATATACATAAAATCAAGAAAATCCATATTGCTATAGACTAATTTGTCAGTTTCTCTTTCTCTTGTCACAATCTATGCAATGAAGCTCGTCCTAATTCAAAATTTAACAAATTCAAAGTTCGAAAAAATAGAAAATCTCAACACCAAGACATATCAAATAACTAGAAACATGAGGAAGAAGTAACACACTCTAGATTTTGGTTTGAACTGTCCCACATCGATGGTGTTAAACGACCATAGAAAGATTTACCTATAAAAGACCCTTGTGCGTTGACCATTTAGACCCAAAAATGAAATGCACTTTGTGCTTTCCACTTAGTTTATAAAAGTGGTCATAGTATGTAATAACTTTTGGTGCATTGGTTTTCGAAAGTACCGGACATTTGGAAGAATTAAATTTTAAATTTTCATATGCCGGTATTTTTGAAAATCAATATACTAAAATAAATCAAGTTCCTAAATTTTTTAACTTCATTTGTTGGATAGAGTTGTCTGTAATCCTCTAATATTGAACTGAGAACTGAACTGAGCCAATGATCCTTTATTTTTTTTTTTCCTTCTAGAGTTTCACATCTTACATGCTTATGCTTACTATTACTGAACCATAATTCCACTGTTACTGAACTATCGTAATATGAATTGAAAAAATGGCATTGAACAACTCGAGCAAAAACAACACAAATTTCTTAATAAACACCAATTAAAAGAAACTCAAAGAGTATAAATAAATGTTCAATTTTTTTTGAAGATAAATGTTCAAAATCTTGTCAATATTTGAGTTAGCCTTAATCTTTTTTATTTTGTTACAAGATCTCTTATTTCTTTTTTAGCAAGAAAGTACTAATTTTTTTGTTACGTATCCTAACATGGAATCCCTCAAATAGTTAAATATATATATCCCCGGCCACTCACTCTCCTCTCCAATTTTTCTACTCCCAAAACAAACAATCTTCTTCTCTCGCAAGCAAGCAATGGCTGCTTCCTCTCTTACGATTCTCTCCTCCTCCGGTCTCCTCTCAAAGTCTCTCCATCGCCCCATCGTCTATTCTCTCCTTCACCCCTTTGCCTTTTTCGCTTACCGTTATTTCAAATCCAATCCACATCACCTTTGCCCCGTCTGTTTTGCTTACCGTTCTTTGAACACCAACGCCAT
>Ga0315915_1007371_pt1 | contig 13175 bp, 13 predicted proteins | sample MpolbnodulesMG_FD_207738 | JGI IMG/M metagenome (GOLD analysis project Ga0315915, IMG submission 207738) | Medicago polymorpha root nodule microbial communities from Los Angeles, California, United States - branched nodules | ecosystem: Host-associated > Plants > Roots > Nodule | place: USA... | reverse complement strand
TGGAAAGAATAAGGAAACAACTTGCGAAGGCAGCAACCGTGTTATTGGATTTGGAAACAAAAATTTGACCCTATGATTCCGCCTGAAATTGTGGCACACTTCTTAGAAAGAAAAGAAAATTCTTGCGCCCTTGGACTGTGTTTTATGACCTATTGATGCTAATTAATTTTTGGACATTATTTGGACAATTAATAATAACAATAATAAAAAAAGGTGATTAAAAATAAATGACTAATTAAAAATTAAAATTAAAATTAAATAAAAGATGAAAATTGAAGAGAAAATAACAATTAATAAAACTAAAAATAAAGTGAGAAGAGGGCCCGACTCGGAACCAAATATGAGGTATTTTAAAATACCTCTGCCGAAATTTTTACTGAAAAGTTAGACACTAAATCAGCGTCGAACGGTGTATGAATGTATGACCTTAGGTCAAAAATTGAGGTATGACAATGTTATAATTTTGTAAAAAAAAACTTAGAAAAACCTAAAGGACCACTTAGCAAATAATTAGATTAAAAACTAACTGAGAGTGAAAACAAGAATTCTCTCTCAAACTCTTACTAACTGTAAGGCGAAAGACTTCGAACGATTCGTTCTTTACTCGTTGAAGAAGTGAAGTGAAGTTTGAAGAAGAGAAAGAAAGCGTCAAAACCCGCATAATCTTCCATGTGAGTGTTTGCGTTTCATGCTTAATAACTCTTATTTCATGATAGATAAATCAATTGTTTAATTATCATAATACTAATGAGTTGTTTCACAAATTACTTAGTAGTTCTGGATGTTTAGATTTTCTTTTATAAATGTTTGAATGTAACTTGAAATGTGTGTGAATTTGATCAAATACCTGCTGTAGAATCATTTATCACAAATTTATCGTAGTTATAAGTAGATGATTAATTTATTTGTTAATGCATACGTTTGTCTCTTGGATGGTAGTAATGAAGCATTTGGCCTTGGTTATACATAATGAAGCGTTTGTCTCTTTAGTCAGTGAGACCCGTGCGGAGCACGGGTAGATGGTCTAGTTTTTAGTTAATTTCCAATAGGTTGTTGTAAATGGCACTTTAGATTGAAGACGCGGCCGAGTGTTGCGGTTTACATTCAATCACTTTCATTTTTTTAAATTTATTGTTGTCTATGTTTAAGTGTCAATGCTGTGTCTGTATCAGTGCTTCGGAATGTTGTATATGAATCACGGATACGGACACTGACACGCCGACACAGCTAATAATTTGAAAAAATGACATAATTCAGTGTAATTACAAGTGTCGGTGTCGTGTCGGGACACGCCTAATCCGAGGAGTGTCCGTGCTTCATAGTCATTGTATGTACATGTTATGTTTTTAACTTACTTTTAAGACTACCGATTATTTTGTTTAGAACTTTTTTATAGTGAAAACTTTGTTTGGCTTGTTTAGGATGTTGATTTGAAACTCTATTATAAATCAGGAAAATCGTGGATTAGTTTTATGACGTTTAACAGTGTTAGAGTGGTATGTCTTTGAGAAAGGAAAGTTCATGATTGGAGTGAAATTTATTAATATTTTTTTAGCTAAATTGGGTTAGTTTTTATTTTTCTTCACTTCTTCGACATATAGCAGAATTGTGTTACTTGGACTGATTAAGAAAAAAATGAAGATATTCAGGGTCTTGAATGCGAATATTGTTATACTTAGTCATCAGTATCTCCCCTCCATTTGGGTTAGAGTTGTAAACGGTGCCATCTTTCGATTTCACGAGGTTCATTCCATTTATCTCTCCCTCAGTCCCTCATACCCTTGCATTGCTTTTGGGTATGGAGGCTTATTACCTTGAAAGTTTTGAGTAAGATTAGAGAAAGGTTAGGGATGACTTACTCAAAGACATGCCATTTTTGAACTTATTTATCTGTTATTTAGTTGTGTAAATTTTTTTCACGTTGGTTCTGGTTATGAGTAATTTTTCTGATATTGTTGGATGAATCAGATTGTGGATTGAAGAACACCAATTGAGAATATGGGACAACCACACTTTTTTTTGCAGTAAGCCCTTTGCTGTTCTTCCTCACAAGTGTCGACTATTTGTCCTGTCTTTCTGCCTTGGCTCGGTCTCCTTCAATTATTAGAGCTGGCTAGGAATAGTAGAACGCTGTGTACTCTTAATGTTGTACATGCCCCACCCACTCCATACTCGCCCCTTTTGAACTGCCAAAACCAGCTCAAAACATGCGTAAAAGAAAACGAATTCTTGAGCTATGGCATCCATACATTCATCAGAAACCATTCTAACCCTCAAGTTTCTCGATTTCTTCAAAAGGGCTTCTCTGAAATTTCTGAAGGAAATGTTGGGAAAGCATTGCATGCACTTTGCGTGAAAGATGTTATTCAACAAAACACATTCTATACAAACACCTTGGTTAACATGTACTCCAAATTTGGTAGCATAAAATATGCCCAACATGTTTTTGATAAGATGTATGATAGAAATGATGCTTCATGGAATAACATGATGTCGGGGTTTGTTCGAGCGGGTTGGTACCACAAGGCCATGCAATTCTTTTGCCACATGTTTGAAAATGGTGTCACGCCAACCAGTTATGTAATTGCTAGTATGGTGACTGCGTGTGATAGGTCAGGGTGCATGGCTGAAGGGGCACGTCAGATTCATGGTTATGTCGTCAAATGCGGTTTGATGTCTAATGTGTTTGTTGGTACTAGTTTGCTGCACTTTTATGGTACACATGGTTCGGTTTCTGAGGCTAACAAACTTTTTGAGGAGATTGAGGAACCAAATATAGTCTCTTGGACTTCTTTGATGGTTTGCTATGCAGATAATGGGCATACAAAAGAAGTTCTTAATATTTATCGGCATTTAAGACACAACGGGCTAATTTGTACTGGAAATACGATGGCTACAGTTATTAGAACTTGCGGAATGTTTGGAGATAAAACCATGGGATATCAGATCCTTGGAGATGTCATCAAATCTGGATTAGACACTAGTAGTGTCTCTGTCGCAAACTCCCTTATATCCATGTTTGGTAATTATGATAGTGTAGAGGAGGCGTCCTGTGTGTTTAATAACATGAAGGAACGAGACACTATTTCATGGAATTCAATTATTACTGCAAGTGCACATAATGGTCGTTTTGAAGAATCTCTAGGACACTTCTTTTGGATGCGTCGTACTCACCCAAAAACAGATTATATTACTATCTCAGCCTTGTTACCGGCATGTGGTTCTGCACAACATTTGAAGTGGGGAAGAGGACTTCATGGTCTAATAACAAAATCTGGATTGGAATCAAATGTTTGTGTATGTAATAGTCTTTTAAGTATGTATGCTCAGGCTGGATCGTCTGAGGATGCAGAGTTTGTTTTCCATACAATGCCAGAGAGAGATTTAATTTCATGGAATTCCATGTTGGCAAGCCATGTTGAAGATGGAAAGTATTCACATGCCATACTACTTTTGATTGAGATGCTCAAAACAAGAAAGGCAATGAACTATGTAACTTTTACAACTGCATTATCTGCGTGTTATAATTTAGAAAAACTAAAGATTGTTCATGCCTTTGTGATTCATTTTGGTGTACATCACAACTTAATCATAGGTAATACATTGGTCACCATGTATGGGAAGTTTGGATTGATGGATGAAGCACAAAAAGTGTGCAAAATTATGCCTGAGAGAGATGTGGTAACATGGAATGCACTGATAGGTGGCCATGCTAATGACAAAGATCCAAATGCCACAATTCAAGCATTCAACTTACTGAGAAGAGAAGGTTTGCTTTCGAACTACATTACTATTGTCAATCTTCTTGGTGCTTGTATGTCTCCTGATTATCTTTTGAAACATGGAATGCCAATCCATGCACACATAGTTGTGGCAGGATTTGAATTAGATACGTATGTTCAAAGCTCCTTGATTACAATGTATGCCCAGTGTGGTGATCTTAATACAAGTAGCTATATTTTTGATGTATTAGCTAATAAAAATTCTAGTACTTGGAATGCCATTCTTTCTGCAAATGCTCATTATGGTCCTGGTGAGGAAGCACTAAAATTTATTGCAAGGATGAGAAATGATGGGGTTGACTTGGATCAGTTTAGCTTCTCCGTAGCTCTTGCTACTATTGGTAACTTGACAGTACTGGATGAGGGTCAGCAGCTTCACAGCTGGATTATTAAACTTGGGTTTGAGTTAGATGAATACATTTTAAATGCTACGATGGATATGTATGGAAAATGTGGAGAAATTGATGATGTATTTAGAATCCTTCCGATACCGAAAATCAGGTCAAAGAGGTCTTGGAACATTTTAATATCAGCATTGGCCAGACACGGGTTTTTCCTCCAGGCCACAGAGGCCTTTCGTGAGATGCTTGATCTCGGGCTGAGACCTGATCACGTCACATTTGTTTCACTTCTGTCTGCCTGCAGCCACGGGGGTTTGGTGGATGAGGGTCTTGCGTACTTCTCTTCAATGACCTCTGAATTTGGTGTCCCTACTGGAATAGAGCATTGCGTATGCATAATTGATCTTCTTGGCCGGTCAGGAAGGCTTGCCGAGGCTGAAGCTTTCATTGATAAGATGCCCATCCCACCAAATGAATTCGTGTGGCGTAGCTTGTTGGCTTCTTGCAAAATACACGGCAATTTGGAGCTCGGGAGGAAAGCTGCTGATCGTCTTTTCGAGCTGAACTCATCTGATGATTCAGCCTATGTTCTTTATTCAAATGTCTGCGCATCTACTCAAAGGTGGGGAGATGTAGAGAATGTCAGAAAGCAAATGGAATCACAGAGCTTAAAGAAGAAACCTGCCTGTAGTTGGATCAAGTTGAAAAACAAGGTTATGACTTTTGGGATGGGAGACCAGTTTCATCCACAATCTGCACAAATCTATGCAAAGTTGGAAGAGCTCAGAAAGATGACTAGAGAGGAAGGCCACGTGCCAGACACAAGCTATGCGTTACAAGATACAGATGAAGAACAAAAGGAGCATAATCTATGGAACCATAGTGAGAGAATTGCCCTTGCTTTTGGGTTAATCAATAGTGCCGAAGGCTCGCCTCTTAGAATTTTTAAGAATCTTCGTGTTTGTGGTGATTGCCACTCTGTTTTCAAGCTAGTTAGTAAAATTGTTGGTAGGAAAATCATAGTAAGGGATTCATACCGGTTTCATCATTTCCATGGTGGCAAGTGTTCTTGTTCAGATTATTGGTAGTGAATTGAATTTCTATGTTATATATCATACTGAGTTTGATTTCGATACATTGTGTAAATTTTTTGATACTGTTTCTGAATCATACACGCCACCAGTCCCAAATGTACAATAAAATTTAGAAAATATGAACTCCTGCAATAATCTCGAAAATTGCAAATTATCTTGGTGAAGATTTGACTGTGTTACAACTAACATGATGAGTATACCGAATGTTTTACGATTTTTTATTTATTTTGTCTTCATATAGCCAAATTTTGTTACTTGGACCAATTAAAAAAAATAAGAATGTATTAAGGGTCTTCTTTGTCAATATTATTATGCTTACTGCTTTGGAATTGCCCTGACAACTGCAATATAAATTCATATCTCAAGTTATGGAGCTTATATTGTAAACGAATATTAACTATAATATAAAAAAAGTTATACTGTATTAACTATAATGCTTTTATTCGGCGTTTAAATTTGGCTCAGAATCTGCTAGAGCCCAATCATGGCTGTCAGGCAATTTAAGGACAGATCTTAGGCTTAGAGTCTATTAAAATCAAATACTGGTCATTGTTAAATTTGTTAGGTGGTTTTTTCATTTCCCTGAAATGCTATTACTGATAGTTGCTTGCGTGCTTGCATTCTGGATGGAATTTCTGATTTGTGTATTATGAGTGGGTAAATCTAATAATTAGTGTCAAGATTTCAATTTTCAATTGTAATATTAATAAAAATAATAATTCCGGTTTTGAAATATTCTCTTCGCTTGGTAAGTTGTGAGCAGTTTTTTCTTACTCCGTTGTGAAGAGAATAAAAGAAAAATGGAGAATAGAGAAGATTGGAGATCAATTCTACCATATTTACCAGTGGTGATGCGTTCTTCCTATCTATTTTGGCCGTCCCAAGTGGTGGAAGCTCTCAGAGAGCTCGGATGTGGCCGAGTTGACTCAGGACGGCTCTTATTCATCTTCATTACTGAACTCAGGAACTCTCTTTCTCTCTCTCCAGAACCTTTAGCCCCTTCCGCTGCACATGGATATGCCCTGTTCTTCGACGAGGTAATATACTGCAGGTAACTTCACCTTTTTAAAACCTCAAATTTTTAATTTTTAATCGGGGTTTTCCGGGCATATTGGGGTACATGGGTTTTGCCGTTTATAGCTGATCGAACAATTGTTTTATGAATAAAAGCAAAGACTCATGATTGTTTGTTTCAGCTGATATCTAGAGAGGAATGTAGGAAGTGGTTTGAGGAGGTGCTTCCATCATTGGGAGATTTGCTTTTGAGGTTGCCATCTTTGTTGGAAGCACACTATGAAAATGCGGATATGATTATTGACGGAAAGGGAGCCACTGTCAGAACTGGTCTTCGTATGCTGGATTCGCAGGAAGCCGGAATAGTCTTCCTTACCCAGGTTTGCTTGTTGTGAAACTTATGTGTTTTTTTGTGTGTGTAGAATATGCGTTCTCTTAATTGTTTAAAAACAAAATTCCACCTACAAGGCTACAAATACTTGACATTAAAATTCTTATACCTCTTTGCTTTACGTTTGTTGGAATTATTAGCAGTTAGTATTAATTAGTATTGGAAGTTGTAGCAATCATGTACCTAGGTAGTCATGTATCTAGGAAATATCATTCATGCAACTAGGAAGTAGCATTATTATTAATCTCTTTGTTAATGTAAATTGTATTTACTTCTATGAGTGTATATAAATGAAGGATCAGCTGAGTGCAAATCACTCGAGCATTTCACAAGTCCCTTAGTTTTCTCTCTAAATCTCTCAATAGCGTTTTTACTGCGACAAGATAAAATATACCCACTCTTCAAATAACCAAAATAATACTGGTTGGCTATTTGGCTACTACTATCACAGCCACCGGCGTCACGACTCTCACATAACGAAGGCTGCTTCTGCTGCCGTTGCATTGTACATGGTCCGTGAGTTACATGCTAATGATAGTTATAATTTACAATTGCAATTTCTTGCTTTTCAGGAGTTAATTGCTGCTCTTCTTGCATGCTCATTTTTATGTCTATTCCCAGTCCATGACAGATATGAGAAACAACTTCAACCAGTTAACTTTGATGAGTTGTTTGCGTAAGAATCTTAAGCTATACTATTCTTATTCACTTGTTCAATTGCTTGATTTAGCATTCATTTTGATCATCATTTTTTCCTAGTGGTGTCAAATCGTCAATGGTATCTGCATGTTTGTGTGTTAGAGAGACTCAATGATAGTGAAAGAGAAGGATAGAAGAAGTGACCATATTAAATTCCTTGTTTCACATGTTATTACAAAATTTTCTTGAAATCCAGGTGTCTCTATGGTTGTGCATTTTTCAGGAGTCTCTATAATGATTACACTCAAAAACAGGAAAATAAGATTTGGTGCATCATTCACTATTTTCAAAGGATAACCTCTAATATGCCCAAGGGTGTTGTCTCATTTGAGCGAAAAGTACTTCCCCGGGAAGATGATTGTAGTCACATATCTTACCCAAATGCCAGCTTTTGGAGCACTTCTGTAATACCTCTATGCAGATTTGAGGTATTTGCAGGAGATTTATTTTCAATTGTCCACAAAACTAATCTCTTTCAATGATCCACTTGGTTTGTAATAGGTGATACTTTTACATTTTAGGTTCGAAATTCAGGGCTCATAGAAGATCACTCATGTGAAACTGTCGAAGTGGATTTTGCAAATGAATATCTTGGCGGTGGTGCTCTTCGTAGGGGTTGTGTACAGGTGCTATATGTTTATAATTGTATTATATTTCCATCCTTAACATCTTGTGCTTAAATGTTAGGCAATTGTGATAGATTCTTTAGGACATAGTTCCTGATATGTTTTATAAGCATGGTTCCTGATATGTCTTATACTTATATTTCGTATGCAATTTGTATTAGCACCTTACGCCTGTAGATTCTGCAGATTTGAATATTTTTCTTACTTGAGCTTTCGACCTACTTATGTTTAATAATTTTACTTGTAATTGTCTGATATAGGAGGAAATTCGCTTCATGATCAGTCCAGAATTGATTGCTGGCATGATTTTCTTGCCGTGCATGGCGGATAATGAGGCTATAGATATTGTTGGTGTCGAAAGGTTCTCGAGTTATACAGGGTCAGTGTTACTTGATGGCTCTAAACTTCAGTTAGAATTGAATATTTTTAGTGCCTACTACTGGTTTTGTTTACTTCAAATGTGATGGTAGGTTCTTTTTCAGTAGATTGAACCATTTATGATGTGTCTGTTTTCCTTCTCACTGATTTGCACACCTGGTTAGAACAGTTTTTTAATGCAAAATTGTATATCTTCCCAAGAATAGAAAAAATTGCACATTAGTGTTTTCTATACTGTAACAGTATGCATAAAATGGTGAAATATTTCTCTGATGCAATGTCTCATTATATATTTTCAGCTTTTCAAACACAATTTGCTATTTTGTGCTTCCTTCAACCTAACAGTGATAATATCTCCTGATTTCTTTAGATATGCATCATCGTTTCGATTTTCTGGGGATTATGTGGATGACAAAGATGTAGACACCCTAGGAAGACGCAAAACCAGGATTGTTGCAATTGATGCATTATGTGGCCCAGGGATGAGGCAATACAGGGATAAATTTCTCCTCCGGTTCGTTAACTTTCATTGATTGGTTGCGTCTCTTTAGATTCAGATTCACTGTTGTCATGTTATATTAAGATAGATTTTTTTTTTTTGAAAGAATATTAAGATAGAATTTATAATCTAAAATGAATTGTGCTTTATATTTGTCCTTTGAAGTTTGTAATTGTTTATAAAGGTTGCATCAATTTATTACCTGCAAATTGTAGTTTCATTGTATTGTTCCTAGCTGCACACAATAAAATTTAATGTTATGTTTTTTGTATGTTATTAATTTTTTTGAAGTTATAACATAATATCAATCGAGCTTATTCATTCCTGCAGTGAGATCAACAAGGCATTCTGTGGTTTTTTGCAGCAATCTCAATATCAACGGTATCAGAAAATACCACAAGAGAATGTATGCTCATCTTTACTGGTTGTTTTTTCCATGACTTTCTAGTGTCAATATGGTATGCTATCTGCATTGGTCGTTGTTCAGTTATCTGTGTTGAACATTCTTCGTTTCTCTTAGTTTGATGATATGGAAACAAGTGAAGGAAAATATTCATATCAAGAAATCAGAGATTCTAAAAATGATTATGATATGATGGAGAATAGCAATGATATTGGGGTTGCGACCGGAAATTGGGGATGTGGTGCCTTTGGAGGAGATCCTGAAGTAAAGACCATAATTCAGTGGCTTGCAGCTTCTCAAGTAATTTTATATTTTCAGCAATCATTGTATGAATATGTACCCTTAGTCACTGCGTACTTATCTGAATGAATTAGAAATGAATGCTTATGTTTACCCCTACACCAAGGAAAAGCCCATATCATGGTAGATATTTCTATGCATTCTTGTTATGAGTGTTGAGATCAAGTCAACCATATCATGTTTGATAGTTTTCAATTTAGAATTTTTTTTGGGGATAGTCAACAATGCCAGTAGAACATCTAAAATTTTGACGGCTGAGAACTTTAAAAATCAGCATGTGGTCACAAAAGGTCGATGAAAATGAAATATTGCAAATTGACAGCAACAATTGTAGTACTAGACTTTACTTTGACAATTTGACCTTTCATGCTTGAAGACCTTAAACTTTGTCTTGTTTTATCAAACCCTGCAGGCTGGAAGAGCTTTCATTGCATACTACACGTTTGGCTCAGGGGCATTGCAGAATCTAGACAAGGTAACTTGACATATATTAAATAGTTGTACCTGTAAAATCTATTTGCAAGTTTGCTGTCAGATTAAAGCAACATCAACAGGATTCTCTGAGCTAGGCTAATTGACTTCCATATTCAAATTAAGTTTCCATTTTCTTGGTTTGTTTCAGAAATGAATAACCCACTATTTGCATTACCTCTATTAAGTTTTCAAATTGGGCTTAACTCATCCTTAAATAACTGCATTGTAACTTTGTAAGGTCAGAAGTGTCGCTAGTTATATACTCTTTTTAGGCTTTATCTCTTTTTTAATGTGAGACTTGAGTTTTTCTCAGTACCCCCTTCATACCCAGCACTATTGAGTTTGATGCGTGGATAATACGGTGGATGACTTGACTCAATAGGCTCTGATATCATATTAAGTTTCTATAATGGGCTTATCTCATTTTTACAAAACCGGTTGTAAGATGAGGAGTATCACTCTTTATAAACTATTTTCATGCTTTATCTTTATTCAATGTGGGAATCACATTTATCCCAATAGCCTTCTTCCTAACTAATTTGAGTAGCAGATAAATGCTAGCAACACTAACTCTCTTACCAACACTATTTATGATTGAGTGAAATTTATGCGAGTCCAATCATTTTGGGGATAAGCCCCACATGATTTAGTGGAATCAAATGAATTTTACTCATTCAGTAAGTGTTGGAAAGAGTGTTAAAGAGAGTGGTGTCAATATTCTTCTTAGTGGTGATACCATATGTGAATAGATCATCTTTATTTAGCCAAGTTCCAGGAACATACCAACTCAACTTGGTCTTTTATTGCAATGTTAATTTCTCACTAGAGATTTTGGTTGGTACCGTGGCAGGTCTCGTGTTGGATTTTGTCGCAGGGATGGACAGTTGGAGACCTATGGAACATGCTAGCAGAGTACTCAACAAGTAGATCAAAAGGAGAAACTAATGTTGGTTTCCTCCAATGGCTCCTGCCATCAATATATGATCATGATTCTGGGATGTATTAATTTGCTTAATATGCCTTGTTCTGTTGTTGTTGTCTGTCTTCGAAACTTTTCAGTGTTTGTTCTGTTTTGGCTATTACAAGGAAAAATGAACCACTGAAACAATTAATATTGTTTTGAACCTGTATATACCTTGTATAGATTGATTTGGGGAGCTAGAGGTTTAATTATTCTTGCATAATTGGACTATTGACTATGATGTAAGAACATTATCTTAAAAACATGTAATTTTTTCTCTCTTGTAATAAGTAAATTGCTATAGTGGTGACCCTTGGGAATTTTTTGTACTCTGTCCCCCTCCATGGTGAATATCATTGATGATGGTAGATATATGTTTTATGGCAACCAAAGCTAGATTTAACTTTCTATGTCGCTTGATATTTTATCTATGAATGAATAATAATGTACCACCAAGTTGTTGTCTCTAAATTGAAAATTTCAACCTACTTTTATCACAACTTGAAGAGTCTTAAACCTAAAAACCCTAGAATCCATTTCTATGTTGAAAAGAAACTCAATTCTTTTCCTTGAATCTTGTGCAATTGAAACACTTCATTCACAAATTGCTATTACAAAGAAATTCTATCCAAGTCCCTTACAAATTTTCACTCGCATCAAAGGATCAAAGAGTTTTCAATGAAACTTTGTGACGAGTGAAGATTTTGAGAGAAAATGAATATTGAATCTCAAAGAATAAAAGAATGATTTGAATCAACGTTCAGTAATTTCACCAAGTTGATTCGAATCACATAGATATGGTGATTCAATTCATAATATTCTAATTGACATTTCGTGATAGATTTGCTTAGTGATAACACATCTATTAATAATTTCATTGATATATAAACCTTGACTATGGTCAATTTTGGGACTAATGAAACAATTTTTACATTCACAGTTGTGATTCATATAATGGAAAACTGCAAAAGCAATTAGGGAGATATCTATAATCAATCTACTCAGGAGAGGATCTAGACTTACAATACCGGTGAGGCACAATTTTATCGTCAAATAATTAAATAAAATTAAATTTGATAAGAATGAAAAGCACTTTCTTCTGTTTGTGTTGTACGCTTGCCAAGAGAAAGAACAATGAAAAAGGCTCGCTGACGTGAGAAGTGAGGGGAAAATGTTTACAATGTACTTGTGTGGATTGTTCGCGGTGCAGTTTGGTTCGGTTTTGAGACTAAAAGTCATCTGAACCGTAAAATAAAAAAGCATATAAAATCCGAATCAAAACAAACCAAACCAATGTGGTTTGAGTTGGATCGGTTGGTGCCGTTTTTATTACTTACAATACAATTTTTTGTTTCCAACATTAAAAAGCTAAAACACAACATACTTCTAGCAATGTTTCCAACAATATTTTTAATTTCATCCAACATTAAAATTTCATTTTCACTAAATAACATAGACCAAATTAAAAATGTGGACAAAAAGTAATTCTATTATGCAAGAAATGTAAAAGACTAAGATGTCATCATTTTTTAAAAGTTCAAATTGCACATAAATACATTTTCGAAATAAAAAGCAAAGAAGAAACTTAACAAAAGAAAATACATGTCATTTATAAAAGTTACCATTGAGATCCTGTGGGTATTGGTGTAGATGACATATATTTAATTAGTATTTTTCTTATGTTGTTGTTTGATTTGGTTTGGTTTGGTTGATAAAATAAAATCCGCAAACCGAACCAAACCATACAGTTGAGTAAAAATGTGATCTGAATACATCTAAACCAAATGTGGTTTTTTGCAGTTTCGATTGATTTAGCTTACGGTTTTTCTATTGGATTGGTTCAGTTTTAAATACCCTCTTGTTTTGGAGTGGGCTGGACTTCTGGATGGAAAAAAAACCCAACTTGGGGGTGGTGTGACACTTGCCACACCAGGACCTGTTCAGGTCCGCCCCTGCTTCTCCACACATAATGTGTTCCGATCTAACCATTAGACTACCTCAAGAAAACTTAGAGTTGTTTCATATTTGGTAACCCATTAAATGCACATGCCACAATATTAATGACATTATTCCATACTCGAGCCTGAACTTGAAGACTTGAAATTGCTACCTTTGCTTTCAGAAATGCTACCTTTGCTTATATCAAGGGTCGTGTTTGGTAGAGAATCAATTCCTGGATTAGTAAGTAAGTGCCTTTCTAAAGTTGAACGTGA
>Ga0315915_1007368_pt1 | contig 13183 bp, 6 predicted proteins | sample MpolbnodulesMG_FD_207738 | JGI IMG/M metagenome (GOLD analysis project Ga0315915, IMG submission 207738) | Medicago polymorpha root nodule microbial communities from Los Angeles, California, United States - branched nodules | ecosystem: Host-associated > Plants > Roots > Nodule | place: USA... | reverse complement strand
TGTTTCAAGGCTTAAGATGCACGTATCTTTGTTATGAACACACTTGTGATGAAGGAGCAAACATTTTATTTATTTGTACTAACATCATCCATCAACTTTTTTCTTGACTCAACCCCAGTAACAAAAAATCTGCAAATAAAAAAGAGCAACTTCAATGTAAAGTATATAGAGACAACGATGTAATATTGCAAGACTAAGTATCCAAGAAAATGATTGTGTACGGAAGAGAAATATGATCAGCTGGACTTGTAGTAATTCATTATTCATCAAACATCGAAGGCTACATTAAATTTCATATTAGTTCTTAAAAATATAGAGAAAAAAAGGAAAACAAAATGATTTCTAGAATATGAAGGCTTTGTTAGAAATTTAGGTCTTGATAAAAATAGATTTCATAAAACATGTTCAACAATTAAGAATCAATAGCGGAAGCAAACAAAACATTGAACATGATTATGATCGGATTTACGACATGTTTGATTTAGGGTGAATAGTGTTTTTTACCCCTGTAATATATGTTATTTTCGGTTTTCACCTCTATAAAATTTTCGGTTTGGTTTGTGCCCTTGTAAATTTATTTTTTTCTTCCAGAAAACACCTCTCCTCTCTCCAACTCAGCAAATGAGCCTACGTGGCGCTGACATAGATTTTTTTATTATTTCTTTTTTTTTCACTTGCCACGTGTGAAATTTATTTTTTTTCAATTAAAATAAAAAATATTTAAAAAATATATATATTTTTAATTTATTTTAATTAAAAATATTAAAACTAATTATTAATTTTTATTAAAAACAATTAATAATTTTTTTATTAATTTATTTTAATTGAAAAAATATTGAATTTTTATTAAAAAAATTGTTATTATTTTTATTAATTTTAATTATTTTTTTTAATTTACTTTAATTAAAAAAATATTAATTTTTATTAAAAAAATTATTAATTTATTTTTGTTAAATTTTTTTAAATTGAAAAAAAAACGAATTTCACATCTGGCAAGTGAAAAAAAAAAGAAATAATAAAAAAAATTCCATGTCAGCGCCACATAAGCTTATTTGCTGAGTTGGAGGGAGGAGAGGTGTTTTCCGAAAAAAAACAAATTTACAAGGGCCCAAACCAAACCGAAAATTTTATAGGTGCGAAAACCGGAAATGACATATATTACAGGGGTGAAAAACACTTTTCACCCTTTGATTTATCAAGAATATTAAGAATTAGGGTATTAGGAATACCTGGATGAAGCTATGGTGGCAGCCCTCTCGACAAACAATGATAAAGAGAGGAAGTGATCTGAAACAAACATCAACATCAACACGGTTAGCGGCGGCTGATTTGATTCTTCCTCAACTGGTACATTTATGCCTCAAGTTCTCTTCAGATGGGGAGAAGAGAGAGAGTTTTGCCATGTATGGTGTATTGGGGACCATAACCTCTTTTATATTGGATGGTCATTAGGGTTTCCTATTATTCCATTAATGGGTCATCCGGACATCCACTCATTGAGTCCACATCAACTAATTAAATATTTAATTAATTATCCAATTAAAAATTTAATAGTCTTATTACTTAATTTGATCACTAATCAACTAAATCTCGCAATTGATAAATAGCTAATATAATTATTGTTACAATATTTGCCTACATAATGATATTGGAATAAAATAAATATTCCAAGAGGCTTCGGTTCCATCAAGTCCTTCCAAATTGTTTCCTCCACTTAACCTCATAATTATTCTAATATATATACCCAACAAAAGGCAAAATGTACTTGAGAATAATGAAGATGAAACCATAATTATTCCAAATTGTTTCCTCCACTTAACCTCATAATTATTCTAATACATTACAAACCAAACCGAAAATTTTATAGGGGCGAAAATCGAAAATGACATATATTACAGGAGTGAAAAACACTATTCACCCTTTATCGAATGATTTCGGTTCCACCTATATTAGATTACTAACTAACATTTTGTTTGTTAAGAGAATTCTTTGTTGGTGTTTGCCAATTTTACTTTGGATGATTTGCAAAGATTTAGCTTGTAGTTTATTTGTTTTTCAAACATGTCATTTCTGCATTGTTGTTTAACCTCACTTTTCTAACAACAATATATATATTTTTTAATTTTAAGCAAAAGTGGCTTTTTAATAAACTTTTTTAGAGGTGTTTAGGTGAATATAAGTTTTCAAGTGCATGATTGTTTTTTCCTAAAGTTTCAACTTTTTTCCTAAATGTCCAACCTTTTTCACTATTGGATTTTGTGGTGGTACTACATGAAATTGTTTGGTATTGTAAAAATAATGTTTGTTGGCGTGTTTCTAAGATGTTTGTTAAGGAGGTTCTTTGTTGGTGTTTATCAGTTTGTCTTTGAATGGTTTACAAAGGTTTAACTTATAATTTATGTGTTTTTCTAGCATGTCATTCATACATTGTTGTTTAATGTCACTTTTTTAGCAACAATATAGTTTATTTATTTTAAGCGCAAGTGACTTTTGAATAAGCCTTTTCAGAGGTGGTTGGGTGAATATATGTTTTGAAGTGCATGATTGTTTTTCCCTAAAGTTTCCACTTTTTCCATTAAAGTTCAACATTTTAAACTATCATTCTATTGTAAGTATTTTGTGGTGGTACTATATGTAAATTTTGGTTTTGTGAAAATAATATTTGTCGCCGTGTTTTTGGGTTGATTGTTATGTGAGTTCCTTGTGTTTGTTAGTTTTGCAATGTATGGTTTTCAAAGGTTTAACTTGTAGTTTATGTATTTTTCAAGCATGTCATTCATGTGTTGTTGTTTAACCTCACCTTTTCAGCAACAGTATAGTTTTTTATTTTAAGCAAAAGTTGCTTTTGAATAAGTTTTTTTAGAGATGTTTGAGTGAATATAAGTTCTCAAGTGCATGATTGATTTCCCTAAAGTTTCCACCTTCTCCCTAAAGGTTTAACCTTTTTAACTACCATTCTGTTGTAAGTTTCAACCTTTGTGGTGGTACTATATGGAGTTTTTGGTTTTGTGAAAATAATATTTGTTGGCATGTTTTTGGGTTGATTGTTAAGGTAGTTCTTTGTTGGTGTTTGCTAGTTTTGATTTGTATGATTTTCATAGGTTTAACTTGTAGTTTCTGTGTTTTCAAGCATTTTATTTCTGCATTATTATTTAATTTTTCTTTTTCAGCAACAATATAGTTTTTTATTTTAAGCCCAAGTGGTTTTTGAAAAAGTCTTTATAGAGGTGCTTGAGCGAATATAGGTTTTCAAGTGCATGCTTGTTTTTCTCTAAAGTTTTCACCTTTTCTTAAAGGTTCAACCTTTTTAACTATCATTCTAATGTAAGGATTTTGTGGTGGTACTATATGGAAATGTTTGGTTTTGTGAAGATAATGTTTGTTGGAGTGTTTCTGAGTTGTTTGTTAAGGGGGTTCTTTGTTGGTGTTTGTTAATTTTGCTTTGTATGGTTTCCAAAGGTTTGTAGTTTCTGTGTTTTTCAAGCATATTATTCATGCACTGTTGTTTAATTTAACCTTTTCAATAACAATGTAGTTTTTATTTTATTTTAAGCAAGTGGCTTTTGAATCCTTCGGATTGCATAGACTTTTTTTACTGGTGCTTAGGGGCTAGAGCTCGTCGTTATATCACATGAGCATTCATATCCCTCTTTTTGAAGTTGGGGTTGCTGTTCTAAGCAGGTTTTGAAGTGTACAATTGTTTTTCTGAAGTTCTTAAGATTGTTTTTGGTCCGTGTTATCTATTTTGAATTTTGAGGGTGTAGCTGTTGTTTTGGTCACACTTTCAACTCCAGATTTGATTTACAATTGTTCTAGTTGTTGCTCTATTGTCTGACATTTTCTGCTGAATTATGAGATAGTGTTTAACTACTAATAGTTATTGTATAATTTATTATTGTAAATCAAATCTGTCTATTGTATAATAGTTGTTATATAAATCTGCACTTGAAAGTGTGACCAAATCAAAGTCGGAGCTTTGAAATTTGTCATTGTAATTTATCAAGTCTATTATATAATTTGGACCATAAAAAAGATTGATCCAACATATATTGACCGTAGATATATCGTTATTTCATTTGAACGGATATTGAAAACATATACTTTATGTTGGCTTGCGACCAAACATTGGAGGATAGATCTAGTCAACCGAGAAGTATATACTCCACACGTAAGGATCACCGTGTAATCAGCAGGTGCAGCTTGCGACCGATTTGGTTAGTCTCGTCCCAACGGCCTCATCACTTGTATAGTCTACCTAAGATAAATCAAACGCAACATTACTGTTATTTAATTTCAAACAATATAAACAGGTAAACTTGCTCTGTTGCAAACAGATAAAAATTGCAAATCTCTATTACTTGGTAAGGATTTGGTACACTTGCCTAATCCGCACATCACCAAGTAGTAATCAAAATATTCCAATTGAGTAAAATTTCAGTTAAGAAATGGTTGTCATTACTCTCACAAACTCAGAGACTAAGCGATGCTGTATGTCCTTCTTATGTGGATGAAACATTTCTTAAGCTTCCGAATCTTGCAAAGCTACTTGATTGGGAAGGTGCACTTAAGGAAAATAAATATGCATTGTAAGGGAGAACTACGTCATTCTAATATAAAGTTTTATGGCCTCCATATTTTTCCTTCAAATTCACATAATGATTTTCTCAATTTTTCCTTGATTAGCTAACAACAAAAGTTGGCCATTCTATTTTCGTTGGTGGAAATATGCACCTTAACATGAGCACAAGACTTTTTGCAAATGGCGAGCTACAGGAGGTAAGTAGCAACGATTTTGATTTAATTTTGTATTGTACTTGACGCTTTAACTAATTTTCACATCTATTTTAAACATGAATATTTCATATATATTTGTTCATATGTTGGTGTTGTTTTTTAAGGTTGAGTTAATTAAATTTTAACTCGTATAAGCTTGGCTCTCTTTTTCATTTTATAATAAAATTGATTCTACCTTGTATTCTAGGTGTGATGCTTTTTTGAGTGTGTTTTTTTCACCCAACAATCTTCTTAATTTGGAAGGTTAATGGTGGAAATGCAGTTAGACACGAATACGTTTGGATAAACAAAAAATAAGAACCGATATTGCACTACCAAAAATATAAAAAAATAAATAAAAAAATAAGATTTCTTTCACATTTTCAACTTATTAATTTTAGTTTACCAACATACCCATAATTATGTTATACCATCTTTTTCTACAACGTGCAATAAATACTATGATAAAAACATTGGTGCATTGTTTTCCAATACATAATAGTATTTTTTTTTGTATTCTCTCTTGCCAGACTTGTTTACATGCTATGAGAGCAGATGATTTCTTTGAAGCAGTCTTTCTGAATAATTTTAATAAAAATTATAAATCAGCGGATGATGATGTTGAAAAAGTTGATCCATCAAAGAACCTTGTTGAAGTGGGGCTAAAAGTCATCAAGATTTTTTTTAGCTTCAAGTCTAAATCAGGAGTTATGGAAAACCAGTATTATCTAAGCTCATGGAAGGTGATGCATAGTTAGCCAACTTCAACTAGGAGTATTTGCAGTGAAGACAATGGGATTTCTTCAACCTCTTGGCATTGTCTTCCATTTGAAGCAAAAAAATCTGGGTCATTGGAGGATCTTTTTAATCTTAAATGGGAGTTTGTGACAACTTTCATTGGAGGTGCAGAGTGAGTTAGGTATGGGCTATCTATTTTCAAAATATATTTATTTTCTTATTTCTTCGGTTATTATTCATACAGTGAAATTCTATGAGAACACTAATCAAGCTATGTGCTGCAGTATTTCCTTAAAGTCAAAAACTCCCAAAACTGATAAACGTGGAGGAATCCAAGTCCTAGATCCTTCCAACCTAGCCACCCTTTCAAGCTATGTGCTGCAGTAGAATATTAAATGATCAATGTCAGCATGCTTCACCTGTCCACCAAAACAGCGTTTTACAATTTCAACATCCGTCTCAATTATCAAATTGTGAAATTCTTGTGGATGAACCTGTTGCAAACACCGTGTCAAGGCCAATGCTTTAGCCATCAAGGGAGATATTGCAATCGTTTCCTTCCTAGTAGCCGCAAAGGTCACAAGACCTGCATAATTGCGCGCTACAAAATCATAACCAGTACAACATTCAAAACAATCAGCATCAGCTTTAATTTTCAGCCTATGTACTGGTAGAACTCTGGAATAAACTCAGAGATCTCTCTTGCAATCAAGATGGCATTAAACTTTTCATTGTTGAACACCAATTGATTCCTAAACTTTGAAGTTTTCCAAAAGGTGATGTAGGATAGTTGAGTTGCCAATTGATCCTTTCTTCCAAGATCTCTTGGCTTCTCCACACTTCCTTCCAAGATCTCTTGGCTTCTTCTGTCAGATGATTCGGGAGCATCTATGCTCTTAGTGTCTCTCAGGAGAAGAGAAGGTATGTGTATCAAGAGTAGTTTCCATCATATTTTCAATGCCAACATACTATAATGAAATGGGAATGTTTTTAATTTGTTGAACTTCAAAGGGATTAAAGATGCTCTTAGCATATGATGGTTAAACTTTTTTGCCTTCAGGCTTTTAGCCTAGGAATAAAAAATGCAGAGTTGTTTAACTCATGTCTGACTCGTATGAAGGTTAGAGAATTACAAAGTAAACACTCTTCATAAAATAAATCAAAAAGAATTACTATAAGTAATTAAAGGTAGCACTATCATGTATCAACTTTTCATTCATATTCCCCATTCATATTCATATTTTGTTCAATTCAAGTATTGTCGAAAGATAGTGAGAGTCGGAGAAGAAATAGTAGGGCATGTTACAATGAATTTGTCAAGGTAAATCATTGAACAAATAAGATGCCTAAAAATAGTGATTCGGGTATATCGCCCTTTCTCATTCCAAATCTTGAGTATAAACTGTATAGACTGGTTATCAAATGCAAAATAAGGACATTGACATAGTAAAAATGGAGACATGTTGGAGACTAGTCAACCCCTGATCATAATCTAGATTTCTTAGAGGATAATGTGGATGGTGAGAGTAGTGAGAACACTGATGATGGAGGATAATGACACGTTTGTGAGAATGTACTCGATAGAGATGAACTACACTCATACGATGATCGCCTTCTTTTGAGAGAATTTTTCTCACCAACCAACTTTCACTTCATTTCTCATGATGAAATCTTTCAAGCACTTGACATCTGACAACTTGATTGGCTTCAATAGAAAAAACTCTGCTCCTTCCTCCAGACATTTGCAAATCAGTGAGAATAAAATTATTAAGAAGCAGGACTAGAAATATTGGCCACATAAAAGCATAAACACTTAATGCAGCGATAGTTATTCTTGCTAGATAGATAACATTGAAACAAACACCACCGTCAACTTATTCGAGGTAAAAGAGTTAGGCCGTGTATTTATTGAGGGAAAGACTATTTTGGAAATTAAATTTTCAGAGAAGCCTGCATCACTCGATTCTCTACAATCACTTCATTCATTCTTATTGTTAATCGCAACATAACTTCAATTCTTACTGTTAATCGCAACATGACTTGTAGCATAAGCTTCGTAGAATTAATATTAACACTCATGCCTGTATATGCATATTTAAATGAGAGAATCAAAGAAACACCTAATTAGAATTCACGAGTGTAAGGAATTCAACGGAGACTTAACATCTCACAACAAGCCACGGAGAAGAATGAGGTAATTTATTTTTAATTTTTGTTATTCATTATATAATTAGCCCAATTTAACTACAAAGCCCGTTATCTAATTTGATACTATATATAGAAACCTAAAAACAAAAACCCTAGAGAACAACAACTTACAAATTACCTTCGTTCCACGAACTCAAAGTATTTGTGTGAAGCAACAACATATTCGTAGTTCAAATTCCAATGGCGAATCCGAGTCCGAGGGAGCCGAAACAGAAACTCAAACAAATTCTCAGTCGCAGTGGTATCATCATTGTTCTCTCTGATTGATTTCATTTGCGTGCTTAATTTATTAATAATAATGTTCTTTCTATCATGATGATTAGTTCAATTCAAATGTGTGCGTGTTTATAATTCCTTTGGCTGATTAATGATTATTGATGCAGAAGAAAAATCTGAGGAAATTTCAAAGTCGAAAAAGAAAAAATACGATTTCATGAGTTCTGATAAACTGGCGGAGGAACCGAAATCAGCAGATTATGGCTTTGATTATGAAAGTATTACTACTCTTCTTGCTGGCTTATTTAATTTGTTAATGTTTCATCACGCAGAAAAAAGAAAAGAAAAATTAGAAAATGAATTCAAGGATGTTCTTTCTGATTTCATTTGTTTGAACTTAGAATGTTTCATTATGACTTTTGAATGTGTTGTTGTTGGTAATTATTGTTTAATCGATTGATTGATGGATGCTAATGATGCAGTAACAGTAAAAGGAGAATATTATGTGTTCAAAGACAAGTCAAACTCCATAAAATACATGACCCCTGATGATTTCCACTATTTCTACCAAAGTATTACTACTCTTCTTTCTGACTTATTTCATTTGTTAATGTTTATAATGTTTTGGGTAATTATTATTATTATTATTGATCGATGCAGAAAAAACAAAAGAAGAACAATTTGAGGACAGCTATGATGAGCGGGATGAAGAATTTAGTATTTTCTTTTTCTTTTTCTTTTTCTGATTTAAGGATGTTTCTTCATGTGTTTAGAATGTGTCTGGTAATTATTATTGATTGATGCATTTACAGAAAATGAAGAAGATTTTGACGACTTTGACATTTCAAACTGGAAAATCAATGGTATTATTGTTCTTTCTGATTTTATTTGACAATGTTTTATCATGATTAGTTCAATTCAACCGCGTGCACGTCTTTAGTTGAATTTTATTTGAAACGGAAACTCAAAAAGAGATTTTCGGTCGTTATTATTGTTCTTTCTGATTGATTTCATTTGCTTAATTTACTAATAATAATGTTTCTTCATTATAGTTTGTTCAATTCAATTGTGTGCATGCTTATCTGATTAATAACTATTGATGCAGATGAGGACCAACCAAAGCCGATAAAGACAAAATTTTCTGATGGAGATTTCATCCTCCAAGCATTTGAGGAGACCATGCGCAAACGACGTGTCCCCAGGGGTATTATTGTTCTTTCTGATTTCATTTGTTTCGGATTTAAGATTGTTTCATTTTGAATAGTTCAATTCAATTGTGTGCTTGTTTAGAATTTTAATGTGTCGCATGATTATTGATTCATGCAGGAGGAAAAGGCAAAGAATTTGAGGACATTTCAACCTTGGAGGAGCTGAGCTCTTCTGATGTGCAGAACTGGAAATCAGTAGATGCAAATGATGATTCTGTTTGTGGTGGTGATTATGCCTTAGTTTGATGATTCTGAAGGCAACACCAAAATCTCTTGCGACAATGACAAGGGAAAAATGTCACTTGATGTATAATAGTAATAGTACATGTTCGTTTCCCACTCGTGTGATGGCAATCATCCTATAGTAGGCTAGTAGTGGTACTATGTTTTAAGAGTCGGACCTTAGTTCACTCTGTATGTTTACCTGCTATTACTACTATCTTGGATTTGTAACAAGTTTGGATTATTATGCCCAAATAATGCTTATTATGGGTATCTTGTTCTTTCCTTTGACTTATTAGTAGGAGTGGTGATAGAGTGCCATTGTAGTTCCATGGAGAAGAAGTAACTCCATGATGAATTTGAAGCATCTTAATTTAACTTTTGTCATGTGGGATCCTTTGGGCATCTTGAAGAAATTGAATTCAACTCTATGTCATTCTCTTCCCCTCTCCCCAACCATTTTTCTCAAACAGTTGTGTGTGTGTGTGTGTGTGTGTGAGATCTGCATATCCATGTTGACTTCTTATTTGTTCACCATTTTTATATTGATGGGCAAATTTAGGGGAAACTAACCAATTGTAACTAACTGCTGTTGTAACCGAATGTAATAAATAGAAGGTCAGACTTGAGACAGTTGAGGGCACTCTCAAATGAGCCCTAGAGGTTGCATACTACATTCATTCCTTGAGGCAGGGCTTTGTATTAGAGAGAAATTTGACATAGTAGTAGCCAGGGAATTTTCTGTTGCAGCTTTTTGGTGTTTGCTTCTTGTTATATCTTTTACAGCTTAGTATTGTTTTCCATTGGTATATGTTGGCGGGTTGTTTATTGTTGCTGAGGGTCATGATCATGAGGATGTAACTTTTACTAGATATTTATTTTGAAGTCCCTTGATCCTTCTCTTAAGCTGATTCACGTATGAAGTCCTAGGATGGGTTACTGTGCAATGTACGGGGAGATGATCGTCTGTGTAAATTATTTATACACAATTAATTGTCTTGAAACCGTTGATTTATATTTTGCTAAAACAATTCAGCATCTAAATTATTTATACTCGGTTAAATTTTCAATTTTTTTAACCTTTTTGTGCATTGCATGGAATATTTAACAGTTTATAATTTTGCTGCTGTCAGCAGTTTTCAATTATGTATGAAGCATGCTTTGGATTTGATTGTGGGTTTTGTGTTGTGTGTTGGGCTTTTTTAGAAGGCTGACTAGAAGTGGTCTGGTTCTTAGTACATGGAGGTTTGGGGGTTCATGAGTATCAAGGCAAACAATTAGGTAAGGAATGGAAGATAGTAGATACTCGAACTCGAGTCATAAGGGCTGATGGGTGGGTGGATGGATCACATAAGGTCAGGGATGTGTTTCTTCCATTGTTCTGATGTAAAGATCCCATGAACTTGTGTGGTTTAGCCTCTGTTGGGTAGAATTTCATTGGAATGATTATTTTACAGATGTCTCGCGTTAGAAGTCATTATTTCACTTTGTTGCCTATGCTAGCAAAGGAGTAGGATTAGCTACTGCTAAGACTTTTTGAACTATCTTTGACTGCGGATCTCTGGTCTCAGATCTCATATTGGCAGATGGAAGTCAAACTGATATTTAGCTCTATTTTTCGTATAAACTTGAAATTCTTATTGACCTGTTTGGATATCAAAAGATACAATATAGGAAGGCCACTTCTCAATTCCGAGTTAATAATACAATCTAATGGATTATGGATGATAAGCATTTTTTTCAACGTGTTTAGAACACCATAATGACTTCTCTATTTCTTATCCCCTTCTCTGCTACTTCATTGTTTTACTCCAAATGGACATAGTTCCATAAGTTTCCTTTTGATAACTGTATCAACTTATCTTTTAATGTTTCATTGCAATCAATAAATGAGTACAGATTATCCAGTTCTTCGATTAGCTGATATATTGTTATTGCTAAGTGTTAAACCCTTACAAAGAACTTTACTTATCTCAGTTGAAAAAACTCGTATGTTAATCTAAGCTATATCACTCACCTCAAGGACCTTTGACTCAGAGATAGGGAGTATGCTTCCTGCATAAGAAATTAAGTTTTGAATACGAGATTTGTGATGTCTAATGATGGTATTTTTTTTTTTTTTTGACAAACAAATGCTACCAAAGCTAATACTGCAAATTTACTGATCTCACCTTACTAATGTACTAACTATTGACACAATAAAATAGTTTTAATTCTATTCACTACCTTGTGCATTTTAGTTTTTTTTTTTGAGGAAATTCATTTCCTTATGCATATCTCCATTAAAAATGATATCATTTCTTACATTCTAGATATTATAGGTAACCGCAAGCCAAAGTAGCTCTTTTACCTTCTTACTCCTCTTGTCTTTGCATCATTCACTAAAATTAAAAAAAAAACCAATAAAAGAAACCCCAAGCCAATTTGAAATGAGTCTTCAAACTTCACATGCAAATAGACATTAAAAGGAAAGGTACAGACAAGATTCTGAGGCAGAATTACATAACACGCACTCATCTTTAATTGAAAATAATTTTAGATCACTGCAGGCTAATTTTTGTATATGATATTTTCTTTTTTGTTCAAGGAAAATGTATGAGAAGTTTTTGATCGAGAAACATGAGATATAGGAGCCTTAGTTATATGAAGGTTGTTGGGTCATGAGGGGAATATGGACGATCTTCGCATTTGACTGAGTAATCACACAACTGGAATTGGAGACTATATTTTCACCCTACATTGTATGGCAGTCTATACTACTGCATACATGCATTACAACATACACAAAATTATTGAACTTGAGATATCAGAATCTGTTTGATTTGTCCTCAGCTGCATCAATAATCCTTAATTAGGCAACAAATTATAAACACACTGATGGAAACACGACTAAAGAAGAAGGTGTAGGCTTGGATTATGGGCCAAGACCAAAAGTCTGGAAAATCTATACTAGGAAAAAGGACAAAAGCAGGTGACGTGGCAAAGAAGGCAAGTGATGCATGAAGTGGGCTATATAAGCAGAAGGAATGTTAAGGAATAATCAGGCAATCTTTCAGTTTTGATTTGTGGGGTCACCTTGTGTGATTTGGGAAGCCTGTGGCTTAGGGATTGGTAGTTATCCATTACCAATTTGTTATCTGTCATTTTCCTTATTTCTCTTTCTCTTGTAATTGTGAATCTGAGTATTAATACAATTACAGAATTTCATCTCTTTTTCTTATCATTTCTTCATCTTTATATTTCTGTTATTATCAAATCCCGTCAATTGGTCCGACCTAGCGGATACATATCTCTCAAGTAAGCAAAGGAAGTTGATGCCAAGAAAGCCTAAGATGGGTGATCGTCTTGATGCTTTTGAAGAACAGTTGGGCAACGTAACAACAACGTTGCAAGCACTTGCTCTCCAGATGCAGCAACATGCTACTCAGATGCAACAACAAAGCTCAATTCTCAACGAATTGAGTAAACAAATCGGTAAGAAGGGGGCGTCTCAGCAAGGGGAAACGTCTGTGGATGATTCATCTCAGAGCGAATCTCGTTTAGCTGGAAAGAAAGTGAAGTTACATGTGTTCGAAGGTGAAGATCCAGTAGCTTGGATCACAAGAGCTGAGATCTACTTTGATGTTCAAAACACTCCAGATGATCTGTGTGTGAAGTTAACACGATTGAGCATGGAAGGTCCAACCATCCACTGGTTCAATTTGTTGATGGAAACAGAGGATGAACTGTCATGGGAGAAATTGAAACGTGCACTAATTGCGCATTATGGTGGAAGGAGACTGGAAAACCCGTTTGAAGAATTATCAACGTTGCAACAG
>Ga0315915_1007365_pt1 | contig 13188 bp, 8 predicted proteins | sample MpolbnodulesMG_FD_207738 | JGI IMG/M metagenome (GOLD analysis project Ga0315915, IMG submission 207738) | Medicago polymorpha root nodule microbial communities from Los Angeles, California, United States - branched nodules | ecosystem: Host-associated > Plants > Roots > Nodule | place: USA... | reverse complement strand
TAACACATAACAAAGTTTTTTTTTTTTAAGGAAGATTTTTATTATTTTTTTGTTACGTAACAAAATGAAACTGAATATTAATATTTTTCTTATATGAATATTTTTTTTTACGTAACTATATACTTTTTTTTGACAAGACGTAACTATATACTTATCTAATTTAATTTTGTCTTATATGAATATTGATATTTTTTTAGGAGGAATATTGATTATACTATATATATAATTATAATTAATATATTATAATATTGTTTTTTACATCTTGATTAATTTTATCAAAATAAATCTTGATAATTGTTGTTCGATTCTTTGATTTTTTTGTTAAATTAAAAATATTTAAAATTTCGATAATTGTTTATCTAATGTCACATCCAAACACATCAATTTATGTAAGTATTTTTTAGTGTACATATCCAAACATAAATAGCTTATCAAGTATAAGAGCTTATGATGTAAGCTCTAATGTTATAAGCCCTAATGCTATAAGCATCTATATAAATTGTTTATCCAAACGGGGAGTATTATCAATCCAGATTCTGTTGCCTAATATGTTTCTAGTCCTTATTTGCATTTGGCATGGACTAGTAATTTTGACGATTAAAATATCCATTTTTTATAAAATATTTTTTAAAATATAAATTATTATTACAAACTACAATATTATGGATGACTAAATTAACCATTAAAACTTAATAAGGGTCAAACTTGAAATTTCGTGATTTTATACGACTAAAAACATATATAAGGCTTATTTTTATTACTGCTGGCAAGTAGGGAACCCTTTATTAGAAAACAAGATGGATTCAAGTCAATTGTTTTATCAATATATTGAACATAATCCTATTAAGAATGGAGGGTTCTTGATCCTCAATGAACTTCTACTGAAGTGGAAGAAGGAGCTGATTCTGGTCTTTGCTTTTGAGTAACAATTTTGTGTTTGTACGTGATTATGAAATCAACAGTGAAAATGATCATTTTCTCGTTTCTATAAGCTGCACCAATGTTTGAGTGTGAACGCTTGAGTATAAGTACGTAAGGAACTCAAAGATGATCAGTGTGATGAGGGACAACAGTCGATCATACTACTAGAAACTCTCGATTTTCCTGCGGAATTTCCTAAAATATCCGCAGGAAACCTGTTTCCTCCGGATTTTGCCAAGGATTAAGGTTCCCAGGTAATACCTTCGTGGGTAATTGTTTCCTGAGGATTTTAGGAACCGCAGGAAACTCACCTGCGGAAATTTCCTAAGGAAGTTGGACAATAATCCGCAGGAAATATTCGGTCCGTGTTTGACGAGTTTTCCTTGCCCGATCAGAGACGCAGGAATTTCCGCAGGAAATGATATATAGAGATCAATATACTGCAGATAAATCCGCAGGAAATGATATATAGAGATCAATATACCGCAGATAAATCCGCAGGAAATGGTTGATATAAATAAAAAAAATAATACACATTAATGCATTCCAGAACGATAGAAATGGTTAAAGCAATGAATGTTTTGGATTATTACCTTTACAGCATAATTAGACAACAGCAACAAGACCCACTCATCGTTTGTAATCCACCAAGATTTGCTTCTCCAGCTTAAGAAGAACTTTGTAGTCATAGATCCCTGATTTACAAATTCTTCACATTCTAAAAAGGCAAGTCAAACTTAATTGTTATAATGTCAACCTTAACAATGTAAGAAGTCAGGTCAATATGCAGGGATCATTGACTTATTAGTCCTACAATATATAATCAAAGGAATTGAATGGATCTCAAAATATAGTTTAAAATAACGTTAAAGCCTACAAAATGAACTAGCATGTCATGGTTCATATATTTCAACTGAAAAATAAAAGTAACCTTAATAATATAAGAACGAATTGCATATAGAGGCTAGATTATACTTTTTCACTAGGGAGGGAACTAGAGAATACATGTACTAATTTTTATTGTTACAATTACTTATATGTGTAGCAGAAGCGAAAAAACATAAGTAGAATATCAGATTTAAGGATATGAACATGCGTACCAGAAATTTAATACACTGACAGGGATCCAGAATCTAAAACCTGAACAGACAAATTACATAGAAAGGCATGAGAAATAAGCATATCAGTAAGTCACAATAACAATTATGCAATGAGATTTGACCATAAAAGTAAAGTGGGAAGAGCATCTCTTTTGTATTTTTCCGGAAGCTCTGAATGCTTTTGTTGCCATAAATTGTTCCAAGCAAAGATAACCGCAATGACACATGGACCCAACACAATTTGGTTTAGTAAAACCTGTCAACGAAAGGATAAAAAAATAACAAGAGAAATTAGAAGATGTCACTATCCTTAACTGCCTCATGCTTCTATTCATTAAACCAGACATCATTTATAGATGAAGCTTAATACCTTTAACATTAGGTTCTGAACATTTGGCTTTGGGAGACAATGGTCAAGCTACTGGTACCTAAAATATGAGTAAAAACTTTCAGCGATCTCTTCCTTTTTTCTTTTGTTGTTCTTTCTCCCCATTTTTGCTCACTCTAAACAAAATAAGAGAAAATATGAATGATGATTTTGGTTCTGAATGAATGAAACAAGCAAAATCCAAAACATCACAAAAGCACATCAACACACAAACTACACTGCTAGCACACAAACATTGCCAACAGAAATTCAAACACTCCCTAACACCAACTCAGTTTTAATCAAATTCAATCAACAATTTGCCTAATCAGTGTATACTTTCTCAATGACTCCAAAATAAATCTACCAAACTCGGGACAAAAAAACTAGCAATACATATGCATATACAGGGGAACTAACTAACAGATTATGTCACACAAATTAATAGTCATAGGCATATTTTGCTAAAAAGGAGAAAAATGCAACAAATGATTACAAGCATACAATCTTCTATGATGGAACTGTCACACATCTAGATTATTTAAATAAAAGGATTTGAAGTATTCACTAGGTATACAAAAATCAAATCAATTCAAAAATGGAAAATGTTTAAATAAACTATTCAATATAAAAAAGGATAAGGAAAAACTATCCAGCTAGAAATTAGAGTTATGAAACCAACAAATTCCTCACATGCATTTCATCAAACACCTTACATGCATTCTCGAAACACCCATATTTCGTTTAAATTCTCACCAACATGGTCTATATATCAGAAACATATAACAAATTGAAACAATTATACCTGAAATTGATCAGAAATTGTTACAATTTTCTGATTTTGCTCTAAAATTCAGAATCCTAACGAGAAGAAATTAGATAGATTTGTGAAGGAATCTACCTGATTGAACTTTGTTATGAGAATCAAAAGCGTGTAGAAGATGAGAATCTGCGAGACTGAGAGATACCGTGGCGAAGTGAGAGGCACGAAGTTGTTATACGGTGGCGAAGTGAGAGATACGGCGGCGAAGTTGGGATCGGAGTGACTTATTGACGACGAAGTCGTAATCGGAGTGAGTGATTGGCGGCGAAGTTGCGATCGGAGGGAGTGATTGACGGCGAGTATTGATAGGTGAAATGATTTGGGGACGTTGCGATAGAGAACATAGATATTATAAATAAAATGTTATTTATAAAATAAAATGTTTTAATTTTATAAATATATTTTTTTGACAAGGTGTGTATATATATTTTTATCATAATTCTCATTTATAATTAAACAGAACATAGATTAAAAAATTATATATTTCTCTCAATCTTGTCAAAAAATAAAATATATTTCTCTCAATAATAATAATATAATAATATTAATAATAATAATAACTTTATTTCTGCTATTAAAAAAATATTTAATGAATATGTAACAAAAATTGGAGGAATTTTATTTTGCAGCTACAAACTCGAGAGAATCGCATGTTGCAGTAAAGAATTATTAGAGTTGTAGATGATTAAACTATCAGTCATTGACTATAAACTATAAATTATCAACTATCTTTATAAATCATAAGTCATGAGCCATCAGTTATAAACTATAAACTATCAACTATCTTTAATTGTGAATCTAATTGTTTATTTTAAATGAAAGAGGAAAAATAATTAAATTTACTTTGCATATACACAATAAATATGAAGGTGTATATTCCACATACAATTTTTAAGTCTTTTTGTCAATATTTGTGGTCTAATGTTATGTTATTTATTAAAATATTTTAACATATTCTATTTTAAAAGAATCAAAATATTTTAACATTTAATATTAAAAAAAATATATATTAATTACAATCGACAGTAACATTTTGACAGTTTATTTGGACTTAAATCTAAAATTATAGGGTCCATATTATCTAAAAAACAAAAAAAAAATCAATGGAGAAAAAAAAACAAAATAAACAAACTGCAGGAAAATCCGTGGGAAAGACCATATGAAAAACCGCCCCAGTAATACCTGCGGAATTTCCTAAGGAACCGTTGAAATAATATTCGTCAATAGTTCCGCAGGAAAATCCTCAGCAAAATAAATATTACCTGCGGATTTTCCTGCGGCATCTGGATTCGCAGGACACTTAGTAAGAATAACGTTATCCCCAGCAAAATCCTCAGGTATTCCTACGGATTATTTTCCTTATCAAAATCCGCAGCAAAAACGAGAGTTTCTAGTAGTGATGACAGATGAGATCAATGGTGGTAGTCAATGTTTTCCTTTATCCTCCATATAAGCGGGTGCAAAGGTATTTAATTTTCGGGTTATATTTGAAATCGATTTTTAATTTTTTTCAAGAAGCTAAAATAGAATTATATTAACAAACATTCTTTACTTACCTCGTTCAAGGAGCGCTAGAGAGAAGCAAAACGAAAAGTAAAGTTACATTAGACATAGATACGGTACAACAAAAAGCAAACAAAGAGAACCGTTACAAGAAATTAAAAGAAATTAGCCACCACACGTGGTAGTAAGAACAAGGTTAAATACAAAATCACGAGAGTCGGTCAGCAGCCACCATGTCGATGGAAGTTTGATAAAAAAAAAAGGTTAAATAGGGTTTTCCTCTCCCATTTGAGAGATTGTAAAAAAAAAAATTCTAACCTGGTCATTTGAAGGTTCTTTCGATTTGAACCTGTGTGACATATGGCTGTGTTAAAATGATGATTGGTATTCGTAGTTGATTTAACCCCCTTCCTTCCCCACCACCTCCTCAACTTACCTATACATCAACAACATCACAGTCTCGACCACCCCTACCCCCATATGCATAACCAAACCCTATATCCATTTTCTTTAAAATATTACAATTCCTCTCTCATTTCACCAAGCAGTTCATATTCTTCAACTTGGATTTTATTCCCTCTCCATAGAAACTTGCAACTTGGATTTTTTTTATCCCTCATAACTTTATGAAGGTTTTTGGGTCACCATCATCGTCCCTCTTTTCTATTATGTGCGGGGAATTGTGAAATGGAAAGTAAAAGAACATATAAAGTGGAAATTGAGCCTTCAAACACTATAAGAAGAAGAAACAAAACCCTGAAATTGAACCTTAAACAAAGCTCGTGAAGAGAATGTTGATCCGGGTTTTTTTGAACGATTTTTTTTTTTGGTTTCATTTTATGGGTTTGTTTGTTTTTGTTGTTTTCCCGGGTTTTCATGAACATGTTATTTTGTTTGGGATTTCTTTTGTTTTTACATACTTTACGAGTGAGATAAAATTGTGATTGTGAAATTATGATTGTGTTTTGTTTGTGAATATTCATGCTTTTTCCAAGTTTTTTTGTGTGTGTTGAAAGGTGAGGAATATTTGGGAAATTGGGTTGTGGTTATGAAGATGCAAGGAGAAAGAGATGAAGATGTTGAATGAGAAGGAGGAGAAAGAGATGAAGGTGTTCTAGATGGGAGGAGAAAGATATGATGAGTTGATGAATATTTTTTTTCTTCTCACGCTGAAGAAAGAGATTTTTTTTTTTTTTCTTTTAAAATTATGACCTGTAAGTGATTACACACATGTACACAAACAAAATTGAAAAATAAATTAACTATACACTCATTGTGACATATAAGCTTACCTGCACAGTCTGATTGCATTAAGGTCCAAAATAAAAGAATCATCAAATGAGAATGTTGGAATCTAACTTTTTTTGTTTTGTCTTTAGAGGAAGGGGAAAACACTATTTAGCCGAAAAAACTATGACTTTGAAATATGCACCGATCAATCTGGATCTAATGGTCACAACATAGTGGCTGCATGAATACATGATATTTTACTGCATGAATTTGATGTTTTGTGACTGCGGAGAATCTTGATTTGGGGACCAACTAGTAAATACAACATTTTGTTTCTCCAATCTCCCTTTTCCCGTCTTCATATGATCTCTATAATTTTAAAATCTTGCAACCAAAACAAATTATGTTTTTCAATATAAGGATATGTTCCACAATGACAATGATTTGATTTCACTATATTTTGTTTTGTTTCATCTCGCATGTTTCATGTAATATTTTTAGATTGCAATTACCCCAGTATTATGTATGTGATAAATATACTATATTTGTTATGTTACTTAACGTGATCATTGTATGATAGAAAAGATTGTTGGACAATTAGTTAAACTAGAAATATTACATGGACATTGTGCTGAAAATGAAGCGCCAATTCTTAGGGCTAGATGGGAGAATTAATCTTAGGTGTGGTTTTCTATTGATCTAGCATACTATTGTGTGGTTCATCGGGACAACCCGTAATGACCTTGTTGTGTTCAAATTAGACGCTAAAAAGGGAGTGATTCACGGTTGAATGCTCAAATTAGACGCTAAAAAAGCCACACCTTTGCCAAATACGCATGTTGCTCGGTCAAACAAAAAAGACATGTAATCCATAGAGAGATATGTTTTCTTAGAGAAGAAAATTAGACTATAGAAGTTATTCACCATTACATTCATAGTGGATTCTCTGCCATGCTTACATATAGTAAAGATTGTGCATTGAAATAAAGATGAGAAAAAAATGTTAATTTCATTATATTGATTTTTGCTTGAAATAAAATTTATGTTGAAAGAAAATTATGATGCCTATAATTATCTATAATTCTTTTGCATATATTAAATTTGTTCGCAAACCTTAATTTATTTCAAAATGATGTAAAAGACAAAGGAGAGTAAATGGAGGATAATCTACTAATCCTAGAAAGATAAAAAATAAAAAGCAAACAAAAGACAAGGGGCATAAACCTGACCAATGAAAACTGTTGTTTTTGGATTTTCAAACTGTTGTATTTGGACAATTAGTTAAACTAGAAATATTATATGGACATTGTGCTGAAAATGAAGCGCCAATATTTGGGGCTAGATGGGAGAATTAAGCTTAGGTGTGGTTTTCTATTGATCTGGCATACTATTGTGAGGTTCATCGGGACAACCCGTAATGACCTTGTTGTGTTTTCGGTTGGACTTTAGGTGTGAAGGAATTGGTTCATAAGATCCATTTCTCTTTGTGGTTTTGGCTTTTTGGGAGTTGATCATCCCGGTTCACCTTGTTATCACTCTAAGTGGGTGGTGAAGCCAGTTCTCAGTTGGAGTTGGTAGCCGTCTTAGGAGGGAGGGAGATGCTTTTTTGCTTTGTTGTTTTTGGGCTTTTGGTGTTGTGTTGAGGGTATTTTTTTTGGGGCTCTTCTAGTCATCGTTGGTGTGCATCTATATTTGTACATTGGATCTCCTTTTCCTTTTTATATATTTATTTGCCATTAAAAAATATTATATTTCACTCGACCACCTGTTGGTTTTTAACAACACCCCAAACTGTTATTGACATGGGAAGTTTTTGACCGAAACTGAGCCAAAAAGTGTAGATTGCTGATAAATAGTGTTATTCTAAATTTCATTATTCATTTGCTTCCAAACACTAAAAATCACACATGAAAGAGCACAACATTAGGTTAAGGAAACTACACAAAGACTTCCAAAATCAGCAAGGAAACAAAGGAGTGACTCACGATTGATTGCTCAAATTAGACGCTAAAAAAGCCACACCTTTTGCCAAATACATATGTTGCTCGGTCAAACAAAAAAAACATGGAAATAATCCACAGAGAGATGTTTTCTTAGGGAAGAAAATGAGAGTATAGAAGTTATTCACCATTACACTCATAGTGGATTCTCTGCCATGCTTACACATAGTAAAGATTATGCATTGAAATAAAGACGAGAAAAAAAATGTTAATTTCATTATATTGATTTTTGCTTGAAATAAAGTTTTTGTTGAAAGAAAATTATGATGTCTATAATTATCTATAATTCTTTTGCATAAATAAATTTGTTCGCAAACCTTAATTAATTTCAAAATGATGTAAAAGACAAAGGAGAGTAAATGGAGGATCATCTACTAATCCTAGAAAGATTAAAAATAAAAAGCAAACAAAAGACCGGGGGCGTAAACTTGACCAATGAAAACAAAAAATCGAAAACATAATATCAACCCAAAATATTTTACAAACCAGCCAAAAATGTTACAAAAAACAAAAGCGCACAAACACGCACCACCAACACAGTCTAGCGTGTCAAGTACAGACCCGAAACCAAATTGCAAAAAATATCAGCGCAAGAAAGTACACAAGTAAGAACCAAAGACAAATTTATACAAACTCAAATCTTTGCATAATGGCGGTGAACCCGATCGCCAACATGATCACGGTTCCACAACCAACCACTCACTGTGATTAGAAACAACAAACCATGCTTGAGTAAACATTGACCACATACTGGTCACCCAGAAAACTAGGACCTACACCACCACAAAACTGTTGCGAGTTATGAAGGAGGCAAGGAGATTCCTTGAAGGACAAACTAGATTTGAGAACGAATTCGAAACAAGAAACTTGATCTGGACACTCCGGAGTTGATGGAACTTACCCAGAAGGGTTTAAGAGAGCCACAAAGAATACAAATGAACAATGTTTCGTCGACCATAGATAAGCAGAAAAATAAAAGAGAACCTTCAGGAAACCAGCCGCCGACTTGGAAACCCTAAAAAGAACTCTGAAATTGTTCACGGGTAATGAGTTAATTTTTTCATATAAGACCATTTACAAAAATTTGATTATCTCTAAATATATGACCGTTTGCGAAATAATTGAGATGCATTTAATACTCTTTTTCTAAATATATCCTTGTTCAATACTACAAATCTGTCTCGTAAAATATGAAAAATCAGTATTGAATAAATTTATACATGAAGGGTGATTTAGTAATAATCACACACATTTTAAACAAATTTATTATTCTAACAATTTTTCTTAATACATATGCTTTTTGTTAGGAGTACGAGTATTAAGGGGTGGAGAAAGTATATGTTAGTTGTCACAGTAATATGAGTAAGTATGGGTTTTAATTCCTAAAAAAAAGTTCTTCTGTTTTATCGTATAATATCACATTCTTATCGTTTTAGTCCCTCATTTAAAAATGTCACTCAAAAAAGCTACCATGACATGCATACGACAAATGCCATGTGTGCTTTTAACATTGACTTGGTATTTGTCCAGTTAGCATATGCATGCCATATTTCAGGGACTAATATCCATATTCGGTCATATTACAGGGATTAAAAACATATATAACTTGAAAATAAACTACCATGAAAATAAAATGATTTTTTTTCCATTAAAGTACATCATGTAATAGCATTTTGTTCATTTTAACGAGCTTTATTTGGATTTTTCAAAGCTGAAAAACCATTGAAAATGTTTTGTTTATCATGCAAGGAAACTACCTGAATACAAGGAACATAATTAAGAAACTACCTGAATACATGCAAAGATATAACATGTTTTATTTTGTTTTCAAAAGAGGTGTAAAAACACAAAATTAAGCCAGTTTTATTCAAACATTAACGAAAAGGCTTTAAAAAATGCAGCTAGGAACTCTTAATAGTCCATTTTATATCTAGTGGTTACTATTACTAGTAGAGTGGTTCCACTGATTGTCATTCATGTTAGCAGGAGAACCATAAAGGACTTGGTGATTCAGCTGGGATGAATTGACACCACCATGCATCAGATCAAGTGTTTCAACGTTAGGAATACTTCCATTAACAGAGGCCATCCTATAAAACTTGGGCTTCAAAAGATTGGCAGTAACCAGAACAACACTTGAAGCCGTGACCTTCCCTCTAATAACCCCACCAAACACTTGACCTTGAATACCAGAAAGATAAATAGAAAAAGAAGAACAATCAGGGTCCGTGATAAACTCTGAAGGAACAAGATCACAATTGGGATTGGTGTATGTTCCAGAGAGAGGGTGGGGTCACTCCCTCCGTCAATTCTTGAGGGATACCAATATAGATACTAGAGGAGGGTGCTTTTGGTGGTGGTGGGGTCATAATCATTTTTTCATGGTTAATGTTGGTGGTGGTATCGGGGAGAGAGCCACTTAACGGTGTGACAAAATTCACAACATTCATTCTCAGAGTTTGAGGATAGAGAGAAGAGTGAAAGTCTATTAATCGCCATTGTTAGAAAATATAATCAATGAGGAAGAGAGTAATATTGTGAGAGTATTTATAGAAGTAATATATTTTTGGGTTAATATATCTTTGCCCCTGTAATTTGTGCGAGTTTCGGTTTACTTCTTTTAAAAAAAAAAAGTTTAGATTCCAATCCTGTAAAATAAGATTCTTTGATTTTAACCCCTGACTCATGTGACTATGCAGAATTGCTGACGTGGTGAGCTGAGTGGCATACTGACTGTGCATATTTGATTATGTGGCGTGTTGACTGCATAATTAATTTTGTTTTTCATTTTTTTAAAGGTACACATGGTATTTGTGCCTATTTTTTTAAAAAAAAAATTATAAAATTTTAAAAAAATTCAGGATTTTTTTTTTACGATAAATATTTTCCAAAATTTTCAAATATATATTTTTTGAAACTAACAAAATTTATAATTTACGAAAAATATATATTTCAAAATTTTTATTTCGAAAAAATTGAGGATATTTACGATGTATTACAGATTTGAGAATATTTTTTAATATTTAAAAATTGAGGATAAGAAAATTCTGGAAATTTTTTTAATATTTAAATTTATTCTTATCTATTTGTTATTGTGTTATTTGTATTGAAAATTGAGGGCGTTTTTGAAAAGAAACAACTAGTCCAAAAGAGTTGAAAGGGATTGTTTTCTTTATATATATATTTCCCAAAAAATTATAAAAATTATATAAAAAATAAAAAATTCCTAAACTTACTATTTTGAAACTTTTGAAATTTTTTTAAAACAATCCAAATTAAATTAAAATTTTAAAAATATTCGGAAAAAAATAATATAAGCTAGTTTTTGAATGTTTTGGTAAAAAAATATTTTTTTTTTCTTCTTATTTTTAAATTTTTGAAAATTAATTTCCAGTTTTATTTTTTATCTTTTTAAAATTAATTTTTTTAACTATTACACACATGTCAGGTTTTAAAATAATTACACAGTGGCGTGCTACGTCAGTGTCCATTACACACGTGTCAGGTTTTAAAGAAATTAAAATTAAAATAATTACACAGTGACGTGCCACGTCATCGTCTGGATGGGGTCGGAGATGTTTTGTGGAGAATCTTCATATTATAGGGTTGAAATCTAAACCTTTTTTTTTTACAGGAAGGTAAATCGGAACTCGCCCAAATTACAGAGGGTAAAAACATATTAACCCTATATTTTTTTAATCTAATTAGTATGCAATGATAATGTAAATAAGTTCTGAATTGTAATATCACTTTTTATTTTATTCAATTAACAACATGCACTCTCGAAGGTCAAATACAAAATTCTTATTATTGATAGAAAAATCAACGGTCAAAGCCGTATTTAAAGATGCATGAAATTTATAACAAGTTTTGCATTTAATATCACTTTTTAATTCAATCAACAACGTGCACTTTTGAAGGTCAAATACAAAATTCTTATTACTGATAGAAAAATCAATGGTCAAAATCCTATTTAAAAATAGGCTAAAATATGGTTTTGCTCTCTACAAATATGTCTCCTTTTGGTTTTAGTCCGTGTAAATTTTTTTTGTAGTTTTTGGTCCCTCCAAAATATTATGCAGGGACCTTTTTAAAAATCAAAATATTTTGCAGGGACTATTTTTCTATAAAATGGGTTCAGTCATCATGTTCCACGTTTGCAAATCATCACAAAAGTGGGGCCAGAGACCAAAACCAAAACGAGACATATTTGAAAGGACCAAAAACTACAAAAAAAAAATTACAAGGACTAAAACCAAAACGAAACATACTTGGAGGGACAAAAACCATATTTTAGCCTAAAAAATATATGCATACATCGTAATTTATATATTGTTTAAGTTTTAAGAATTCATTCAAATTTCATGTAATGGGAAAATGCGTCTTTTACACCATAATTTAATCAATAATTTTTGGGTTAAATATGTTTTTGGTCCCTATAAGTTTGAAAACTTCTATGTTTAGTCCTCACTTAAATTTAATAGTTTTTTTAGTCCCTACAAAAAAAATTACTTATAATTTTAGTCCCTGCTAAAACAAAGTTTGTTAAATTATACTTACACTCTTAAATTTTTGAGCGATTTATTTTAGACAAGTTTAGAACACCATGAAAGGTCTATTTACTAAAATTTAGAATTTTTTAACAAGAAATGAATTAAATATAAATTTTTTATAATGACAAAAGTTTAAGATAAAAGTAACAAAAATTTAGATGTAGAAATCAAATTTTGCGATTATTTTTTTGCAGAGGAACTTTTAGTAATGTTCTTAACACGTCTACAAAAGAATGTTCGAAAACTTAAGAGTTTAAACATAATTAAACAAATTTGAATTGAGTAGAGACTAATACTGAGTTCATAAATTTTTTATAAGGACTAAAAAATATTAAAATTAAGTAATTAAAGACTAAACTTAGAAGGTCTCAATTTTATAGGGATAAAAACATATTTAACCATAAAAAAGAATTGGTTACAACATGAATTGTTATCGATAGTATTAGTTATTATATTGTAAGTATTTTAGATAATGCAAAAAAATATGATTAAATATTACCACTGATACTATGATCACTATCACACATAAATTACCAAATAATTTTTGGTTCTAGTGAAAGTTGATCGTGATCCCTCAAAACTCTACCTATAAATGTAGTTTGAGACTTTCAAATTCTAGAGTTTTGTTTTTGAGAGGATTTATTCTTGACTTCGGGGTTATGGTCCGTTTGGTTCGAGAATTAGGAGGGGA
>Ga0315915_1007364_pt1 | contig 13188 bp, 5 predicted proteins | sample MpolbnodulesMG_FD_207738 | JGI IMG/M metagenome (GOLD analysis project Ga0315915, IMG submission 207738) | Medicago polymorpha root nodule microbial communities from Los Angeles, California, United States - branched nodules | ecosystem: Host-associated > Plants > Roots > Nodule | place: USA... | reverse complement strand
AACCGATAATCTGCTATTTGGTACTATTCACATGTGAGATCCTATTCTTTCCAATTTTTTTACTACTCTTAGCATGGTAACTCAATCACACGGATGCCTCGTCAACCATAAAGTTTGCTCTGAGACTCACAAATTGACAGAAGAGAAATAATTCATCATTTTAAGACAAAATTAATTGTATATTTCCATCGTAGATTAATTTATTTGTCAATTTATTACTGCACGCATTGGGACTTCACAGTCACAATAACTTTGACATTTCTCTTTTCATCAGCAAAACTTTTTCTTTCTTTTTTACTGTATTTGACTCAAGCTTAAGAGTAGAGGAGGTGCTAACATCCCATCTTAAAATTTCCATAAAACTTGCACTTCCTCTCAATCATCTCTACTGCTTTCCTTCTAAAGCTCTTCGATTTGGCTCTTAACAACTAGCAGAAAATTTGCTCATTGCAACATACCACTTAAGCATGGCGATTCCAACACATATCTTCATAATCTGCTTCATTCACTCAATCTCATTTGTTGTATCAAACTATCAATTAATTTTTTAGCATAAAACATAGTTTCTCTTGAGTCAAAATTTACATGGTTTTGTAAGCTAGATCTGAGTTTACCTTTTTTAATAATGTTAAAATATGCTTCTTGTTCATTGTTGAAACTATGCTAGTCTTGTTAAAATATATTTCTTCTAATTGTGAAATCTGGCATATGGGTCGTGTTTAAAACTGTAAAAAAACAGCTATGCACCTGCAAGCCCAACCAATCTGCCACCCGAACAATCCACATCCCAAACGGACAGTGATGGATGTAGATATCTCAACTGTGGTTTATGAACAGATTTGTATTTTTCAACCGAAACCGATCAATAGTCCACCCCCAATTTCTACAATACAAATTTTAACCCTCTACTTATTAAAAACAAGGCTTCATGACTTCATTTGATGTTATCACTGAAGTTAATAATTTCAATTGTCGAATCATTTTATGAATCTATCCTTGAAAAAATAGATTATTAAACTTCCAAACACTAATACAAACTAGGTTCCATGTCATGTCATCACTAAACTTAATAGTTTCGGCTTTCAAATTATGAATCTAGCCTTAAAAAATAGATAATTTAAATTCAAAATACTCGTACCTAGAAAGAATTTGCCTGTCAAGTTCCTCCTTGAGTGGAAAAGCAGCTCCATACAAGTTCACTTTGCATTGCCTCTTCATAGCTTCTTCCACACCCCTTACCTAAAAACAACACCCAAATGAAAACAAACACACATAACACTTAAAAATCCAAACTTTCGCAGAAAAAAAACAAAGATCCTAATCAATTAGATAGAACACTTTTGTAGGTCTTCTACAATCAATTTATATTCAAAACCCTAATTTTTTTTTTACTAAATTCAAAACCCTGGAAATTGCTAACATCAAAATTAAACAAATCGATGAAAAAAAAACAACGATCAGATCGGATAAAGATAAAACATGAAAATGAAAAAGAGAGATTACAGATTGGAGAGATGATTCGAGAGGGTGAGCACCAACGATGTCGCTCTTGACTCCGGGGAGTCCAAAACGAAGCACATCGGTGTGGACACCTCCGATTTGGTGTGGAATGGTCTTTGATTCTTCTTCCATGTCGATTTCTGTGTTTTCAATTCTTCGATTTCTCTTTGCTTGTATCGAGCGAGTTTCAGAGGAACAACAAAATCGCTTATATATAAAGGGTTTCTTTGTTAATAAGTTAGTAGTACTACTTGATACTAATTAAATACTTTTTTAATTAAAAGGTTTTAAATAAGTTTTGGTCCTTTTTTTTATTTTAAGAAAATAAGTTTTGATCCTATAAATATACGACCTTTTGTTTTTAGGGTCTATATAAAAAATATTAGGAGGCCAACTTTGATGGTGAAAAATATTTTTGGGACCATATTTTGAAGAAAAAATTTAGAGGACTAATAATGAAAACATTTATATGTATAGAAACCAATAACTTATTTAACTTAGAGGTCATGGGTTTGGAAAAAAAAAAATTAAGGAGAGTTTTCTCGTTCCTTGAAGTCCTTCTCAACTCGATAAATTAATATGTACATCTGGACAAGGGTTATCCAATTTAGACTGATATTATCTTATGAATTATTAACCAAGAGTATTATTTTCGTTTGGTAAATTCTTGATATCCCTTGAACATATTGAAAGTTGTGTGTGCTTTTTCAAATAGCTTTCTGGCTAGAAACTCATCTTGAAAGTGATTAAATAAAAAAGTATGATATTCGAACCTCGACCCATATATATATATATAGTAAAATTACTCCTCGGTGTAAAAAGTTCTACCTTGTTAACAAACAAATCATAGCCAATTAGCTCACTTGACATGGACTATAAAAAATATATATAAGGTTTGGAGTTCAAACTTTGACCAGCATAAACAAAAAAGAAAAAACAAATCACAGTTAATTACTCCTTAAAAAAATCACAGTTAATTAAATGATTGATTTTAAAAGTTACTGTGAATAAAATCAAACATTTTTAATGATCTAATAGTTATGATTGAGTAACATTGAAAAGCATCTTTATATTAACTATCCATACAAATTAAATCATGGAAAATGCTAACTAGTGTCCCTCGGGCACTAGTTAAGGAGACAAATATAGTAAAAAATTATAGGAACTTGTATAGTTAAACTCTTAGAAGTGTAAAGAATATTCTTTTCAATGCAAAATTTTCTACTTTTGTTTTCCTTAACAAATACTCCCAAGGCGCTAGCTAGTTAACATGACCCTTAAATCATTCATTAAAATTTGTTTATCTAGATCAAAATAAAACAATACATGAAGGAAATATCAAGTTTTGGTGTAACTTTTTCTTTCAATTTTATCTTTCATTTAAACTCTTTTATTTATAACTTTATTCTTTTTTACCTAATCAAAATTTATCTTAATTTAAATTTTAAATCATGAAGAACTCAAAAGCAAAAACACAAAACTACAAAATGAGTTGACCTGGCAACAAAGCCCATACACGTGGGTATCCTCCCGAACTAAACCCAAATTTTTTCCCGTTTTGGCTAGATTTGGTTATGAGTTTTGGTTTTTTTCGATTTCAAAACACGGGTACGGGATGACTAATAGGGATGTAACTACCCACCTCTAACTCATACCAAAACCCGTCCTGAATGTAAAAAATCAATTTATTATCCTTTTTATATAAATAGAAACTCAAACTCTAAATCATTTCACTTACACAGTTTTTCAGACGACACTCACTTCTCTAAGTTCTCCTTCCACAACTCACTCATCCGGTCTCTCTCTTCTCCATCACCATAACCATCAATCAACATCATCTCTTTGCTGGATAATACATTTATACTTTGTTTTTTTATTAAAAAGAATTATCCATTGCAAAAATTTATGGATGAGACGGGGATACCCGAACCCGTTGAGGACTTGAATTAGATTTGATTTCTCATCCCCGTAGGGTGGGTAGGATAACAGATAAGTATTTGGGAGCAGGGTATGGGGACGGGACAGGTTCCACCCCTCCCCATTGTCATGCCTAAATATGAGACGAACAACTCAAGAAAATCAACAAGGAGGATATGGTGCAACTGAAGAGAACAATTAGTCTAAGACGAACATCCTCAACAGAGGCACCACACTTAGCTAACCAATGTGCATACTCATTACCCTGACAAAGATTTTGATGACAAGAAACAACTCAATCTTGACAACGAAGTTGAGAAATTTGTCTAATCAATAGAGTATATGCTGGTGGGGTTGATTATCCAACATGATTATCCAACATCGAAGGTGAAGTGAAAGCCATTAAAAATTGCGTATAACTCTGGTGCTAAGCAAGTAGCAAAACCACATAAACATAACGATATATCTTAATTGTAACTAGGCCATTGACCCGTGCTGTCGCACGGGTCATACCGATGAATATATAAAGCGCTAATATGTATGTGAATAGTTTAGTTGAATGAAAAAAATAGTATGATTCAATTCATAATATTAATTGCCACAAACGTTTGTACTGTACCATATTAAAATATTTCTATGACATCAGCCATGGTACCTTAACATACCACATAAATTTAATTGCATAGTTTATTGAAGAAAAGAAAATCCAATGTTTGTTGACATATAAATAGTACCAATATGCAATAAAATACGTGCTTAATATTCACAGGGAACGATGGTATTTCTTCTTATATCGATGGAAAATATAATTATTTTATGACAGTCTAGGATATAGAGAAGTTTCATTAAAGTGTTAAATATGTGTTTTTAAGTCAATTATTGATAGTAGTATGACCCGAGGGCTATCATTATTAAATTTAGGCAAACACAAAAAACCACATACTTTGCTAAACAATAGACTTCATATAGCAAGAACTTATTATAGTGTTTGGAACATGGAAAAGACTTCATAAATTTAAATCTAAAAAATAGAAGGATCTGATAAAAACAAACACTTGCAAGGTTCTTAAGCAATTAAATAAACAATTTACTAACGATTGACATGTCGATAAGCTGAAACATTTTGATAAGGATGAAACAATTTAGTAACGATTTAATTTAATATTCCTTTTCAAAAAAGTAGGTTAAACGATTCAATTTTGTTAGGTACGTTTTGTTGATTCGTTTCCATACATTTTGTTTTCCATAAAAATAGGAGAATTAGTTTGGAAACGATTTTGTTTTGTTTTCCATAAAAATAGGATAATTAGTTTAGGTTGAAGGGAAATAAGCTACATAATTATGTTAAGAATTAGGACTGACATTTTGCATAAATTAAATCTAGGGTTAATATAGTAAAGTCAGGCAAAAAAATTAGGTTAAATCTAAGGTTAATATTGCGTCAGGGGTTAACATTTAGAAATAAGAGAGAGATGACATTTTGCATAAATTAAATCTAGGGTTAATATAGTAAAGTCACGCGAAAAATTATGTTAAATCTAGGGTTAATATTGCGTCACGGGTTATCATTTAGAAATAAGAGATGACATTTTGCATAAATTAAATCTAGGGTTAATATAGTAAAGTTATGCGAGTATATCACTGTTCATCGTCCTCAAATCAAAACCCCACTATGGTTGTTCATTTCCAAAATGTCAACTGTGAATACCTCAACCCAATTCTCTTATGATACCAGATTCAATGGTGTTCGTTTCCAACATCACGAGGGATGCTTCCATTGTTTCGTTGTGAGATGCCCATGGTTGTTTACATAGGTAACACTGAAGAGAATCAAGGCCAAAGGTTTTAGAGATGTTGATGTAGTATTTTTCAACGATCAAAAGTAAGTATTATATATATCGCCTCCTCAGGGACTAGTGCGATATCACATACCGTTTGACACTAATTACCATTTTAAGTTAAAAGAGTGGTTTGTTTGTGTGTTGAAACTATGTAAACTATTTTGCGATAATAAAGTGGAGATTAATAAGGCGTAAAACTTGTTAGGATTAGAGTTCCTTGATCAAGCATCACATATAACCTAATGATCGTATACAGATTCTAGCTTTTCTTTGATATTATCATGTATCCCTCGACAATATCATTCGTGTCCAAATAATATTGTGAAATCAATTGTATCGTTCAATCGTCGATGTCTCAAACTATTAAACGATCCAAGAGTCAATCGTATCGTTCAATCGATGATTTCTCAATCTATTAAACGATCCGAAAGCATTAAGTTTAGATACAAAGAGTGATTATCAAAACATCAATTCCATGTCTAGAATTTATGTTTTGATAGATGATTATTCTAAACCTAGATTCAAGAGTATTTTTCAATAGCAATTAAATCAAACATAAACAATAAAGTGCAAGAATAATCTCAATATCAAATCAAATGCTAGAACCATATATTGAAAGATCAAAAGTTTACATATTTAGCTAAGATCAAGTACCTCTAATCTCAAGAATGGAGATTTAGCTACTCATTGTCATGGAAGCTTTGCAAGATTGAATTGAAAGATGAAGATTCATTATAACTTGTGATTTCTCAACAAAGGATGAAGAATCAACCTTCTATCACTCTCACTCTATGAAGAACAAGCCCCATTTCTCTCTCTAAGACTATTACAGAATATTATGATATGAGATACCAAGCTTTATATGAATGCCTCAAGTGGGCTTTTATAGACTTTCTGATCTACATCAACTTGCCTCACGAGTAACTTCATTTGCCATGGCGAGTTGAGGTTTCTTCACCAGTGGGTTTGTGACACGTCATCTCTGAGGAGGTTTGGCCGCACTAATTCGCCCCGCGAGTGATATTGTTCGCCATGGCGAACTCTTTGACCTCCTAACTCGCCTTCCACTCGCTATTGCGAGTTGGGAGCGAGTGAAATCTGGGACTTACTGGAATTACTCGCCTTTAGCTCGCCGTTGCAAGTTGGAGGCGTGTGATCTCTGGTGCTCTTTGGAATTACTCGCCTTTGTGCTAGCCATTGCGAGTTGGTGGTGAGTAAATTGGTCTTCCTGCCTCTGCTCGCCTTTCACTTCTCGCCATTGCGAGTTGGAGGCGAGTGAATTCATGTTTCTGCCTCTTTGTGCTTTTCTTGATTTTTCTTCTTTGCTTGGTGTCTTGAGTTCAAATCCTGCACAAATGGGTAGACTAAGATACATAAAGCGTAATAGGGCTATTATCACTTTTCTCTTGGCTTTTCCCTGGATTACTTGTAAAAAAAGAAACAAAAGTGCCTTAAACATACAATTGAAATACTACTTTATGGCACTTATCAGATGTCATGATTGGCAAGTAAGTGTTGTGCATTTTCTGAATTTTGAGCAATATGAAACTGTCTATAACATATCAAATTATTTTGATTTTTGGTTTGTAGAAAGAAAGAAAAAACAGAACTTGTGATTTGTTTATTTGGGATGACAAGCTTGGTCCAACTACCAGACCTATGGTAGAAGCAACCTCAAATGTTTCAAATCTAAATTCGAGGGAAGCAGAGTTTACACCTGTGATTCATGATGCTGCAAACCAAGTGGATCATCGTAGATAGTTGGTTGTTGTTTGTTGTTTTCTTTGTTAAGATGTAATGCATTTGAAGTAATGCATTTGATGTAATGAACATGATGAAAATTGTGTTGTTTAATGTAATGTAGTTTTTAAGTTATGTAACATGTAATGTAGGATGTTTGTGTCATGTACTTGGTGTGTGTATTTTGTGTAATGTTCATGAATGAAAACCTGTTATGTTATTTTGTGTTACTAAAATGCATATCAATGCTATAACACATAACTGGTAATGTTATTGAATACAATACTTAAAAAACTTTGAGAATAAGAAACAAACCATTCATCCATAACAAATAATGGTATAAGCCATATAGAGTCTTACAAAAGTTGGACTTTGCCAAGCCAATTCAAGTCATTCAAATATAAGTTGGCTCATACAACCAAACACAGATTGATGTCATTGTCAGACACATATTACATTAAGGACTAAATATATTTGATTGTGTCCACTTTTCTTAACAAGGACAAGCAACTTCCACTTTGATCACTTAATTTCCTTGGTCCAGCTCCATCACCATCTTTTCATGATCCAGTATCCTCAGTAACTTCTTCATCAACCAGCTGAATTGGGTGGTCCACATCTTTCCCAAGATCATTTTTGTTTGCAGCACTTTTTCTGACTGTTTTGTCACTCCTCCTAATAGGTTTTGGTGGAGTAGTTTTAGGTTTCACTACATGCTTCACAAAGGCTCTAACAACATCTAAGGGTTTTACAACATTGTTGGATTGCATAACAGAAGGTTTGACAATAATGTGGACATTAGTAGAGTCTTTAATTTAAATGTATGGTTGTAAGCCACTTTGTTGTAGTGGGCCAGGAAACCACATTCTTTCTTACACACTATCCTACACCTTTCTTTATCATTTTTCACTAACTTTATCTCAGTCCCATTTAATACATACCACTCCCTTCTAGCATCCTTAAACTTTGTTAGAGACTTAAAATACATACCTGCTTTGAAAACATACTTCTTGGTTAGCTGGCTCATCTTAAATACATCATAATTAAACATGTGCTCTCTCATCACCAAACACACCAGGATCATCAGAATTTAACTCTTCACTCTCATACTCTCCTTCACCCAACCAAGATCATCCACATCATCTCTAGTCACCACTTTCAAATTGTTACCTTTATCAGATTTTTGTGAACCACTACCAGAAATAATAGAGAACCCCATGAACACCCCACTCTCTTCAAATCCACTGGAGGGACGGCCATCGAAAAAGACATAGTCAAGCTAATCCAGAGGGAGGTCGTGAAAAGGTCATGGGGAGGAAGGGCCTCGTCACATCACCACCACTGAATCTACATGGGGGAGGAAGAAGAAGCTTTGGATATGTTGGAGGAGGAGGGCGGCACAAAGGAGGGTTAGACAGACAGCAGAGAGACAAAGTCGAATCAAATCAACAGTTATAAGTGATGTATTTTTATATGATACCAAATGCTTTGTTAATTTTTAGATGTTCAAATAAAATTTATTTTTGAAGATGTTAAGTCTCGAACAGATAACCACAAGATAGAAGAATTAATCCTACAATCAAGTGACCTACGAGAAACTGTCTCAAATAACATTTCTCTTAAATACACTAGCCACTTTTCTTAATAAATATGAATAAAAAAAAGTTTATAAAAAGAGAAGGACGACTTCAAACATACATTCACTACATTATCATTGTCTTCATTCTAACATATTCATTTGTCCAAGCCTGACGTTATGTAGAAATTTAACACGCAAAAATGTTTTTGGTGTCCACTTTAATTTAGTTTATTTTACAATACTTTTATTTAGTTTTTCACACATACTTTTGTTTATTTAGTTTTACATACAACACAAATTGCATAATGCATAAGTTATATATTTGAGATAGCTTCTATCATAACTTGGCGTGGCTTGCATAAGGCAACCAAAGGTTCAACTTTGGGCACCGTAAGCCCTATTCCCTCATTCATGTCAATTTCTTCATCCGGAATTCTCTCCCACTCAAAGCATTGAATCAAAGATGCTATTGCATGCCCAATAAAACGTTTTGCTAAAGCAGCTCCAGGACAAGATCTCCTTCCAACACCAAATGGAATCATATTGTAAATTTCACCACCACCTAATTCTCCTTCTTCAAATCTCTCTGGCACAAACCTTGTTGGATCTTTCCATAAGTTAGGGTCTCTATGTAGGGCCCAAAGATTCACTAGAAGCATTGTCCCTTTTGGTATATCAAAACCACAAACATTGCAATCATTGGAGGACTCGTGTGGTAACATTAGTGGAGCCGGAGGGTATAAACGAAGTGTCTCCATAATTACCATTTGCAAGTATTTTAGTTTTGAAGCATCTGATTCATTCACAAGTTTATCTTGTCCCACAGAAGTGTCTATTTCATCCCTTACCTTATTCATTGTTTTTGGATGGTTGAGGAGAAGTGAGAGTGCCCATTCCATGGTTGTAGCCGATGGCTCAGAGCCAGCTACAAGTATTACCTGCATAATTATTTTGACATATGTGGTGAATTGTTAATTCAAGATTATGTACCATTTCCATATCTATAAACTAGGCAAAATTAATTCAAGCAATTGTTAACTACTACACTTTTTTTTTCTTCCATTTGGATCTTCTCATTCCATTCACTCTCTCTAGTGGTGGCCCTGAGCGAAGACGGGAGGGCGGCCCGCCTAGGACACCATTTTTTTAGGGCACCAACATTATTATTTTTTTACTTAATAGTTAGTATTATATATATATATATATTTCTTTTTTATTTTGCTTTGATTAATTCTATTGAAATTATATTTTTAGAGAACTTTGATTATAAATGAATTTTTCGCAATAAAAAATGTAAGAAAGAAAAATATTGAAATAGTTAAAATGACACAATTTTATTGTTTTGCCCAGGAGATAAAAAAGATAAGGATCGGCCCCGACTCTCTCCTTTTCCCCCTTCCATAATTTGTGTATATATCTCTCTCTAAATTTTAGAAAGAAGATCAAGAGAGAGAAAAAATAACAAAAGGAGATCAAGAAAGAGAAGATCAAATTAGAGATAAACTACATATTTTGAAAAGAGGAAGAAGGAGAGGGTGATTAGAAGAAGATGATCCATTTAAGTTTTTTTTTCGTAAGCAAATTATTCAATTAAGATACTATATATAAAATCAACATGTTTGTTCCTTAATGATTTTCACTACAGCTTCCCCCTCTAAAAAGAATCTACCACAACCAAGGCGTAGCTTGACTTCTATGGTACCATATGGCCAACTTTAAAAAGAAACTCATGCAACAATTATCAATGGAGAAATGATATATGTACAATAATTTTCATACAAGTTTATTTTATATTTATATTGCATTTTTACTTTATCATTCTTACAAGTATTTTTAAGATATCAACTTTTTATAATTTTTGCTAAGAGGTAATTAAAGATGTTAAAAGTCAAATCATGCATTGACATATACGAAACAGTCAATGGATTTTTTTCAAAAAGAAAAACAAGGTCAATCATTTTGGCAAGAATGAAGTATAGTAAATAAAAAGTGTTTTATGGACATTGGACACCATTTCTTCGTTCCACTACTAAAAAAACAAAAATTAGTGAGGGATATTTAGTGAGGGAAAACGTGAAATCCCTTTCTAATTCCGTCACTAAATTTTGCGACTAAGAAATTTGTGAGGAATTTCATTTTTTCCGTCACTAATTTCCCTCGCTAATTTTACTTTTTCTAGTAGTATTCACTCGCAACATAAGGTTAACCAATGTGCAAAAATATGTTTAATTTAGTTGAGTGGATGCTGGATTCAATTAACGTTGAAAATTATAATTAATTCATATGGCAGAGCCAACCACAATTTTGACTAAGAATTGAATTGAGCCTCTAATTAATTAAATAACTTCCTCCGTCTCACAATTATTGTGTTTTTAGCTTTTTTTTTAAAAATAATTGTCAATTTACAAAATCAATGCAACATTTATTATTTTTTTCCACTATTATACTTTTATTTATTGAATTTCATCCAACTTAATTACTCCACTAACTATAATTAATGAGGGTATTTTAGTAAATACTACTAATTTTACCATTAAAATCAACACAATTAAACATTTCCTTAATAATCGTGCACAAATCTTAATTGTGAGACGGATGAAGTAATTATATAGATAATGTTAACTTGTGCTCTTAAGGCATGTGTTAAGAAACTCAAAATAAGAAATACTTTTACGAAATTTTGTGCATTCAATTTATTAAAATTTTAAATATTAAATTTAATGCACACATTACAAATAAATTATTTCTATATTTGATTTACAAAATTTGGATTTTAAAGCCACATGTTATCATTATCCAAATCCAAATAAATGGAGAGACCAATGTATAAAAATGGGTGTGCATGAGCGACACGTGTATAAAAAAATGGATGTGCATGTAACACTAATGAATCAATAATACTCACCAAAACAACGCCTTTCACTATTTCGTGCGTGTAGAATTCTGGCTCCTTTTGTTGCAAGTCTAGCATAACATCAATCAACGTCATATTTTTTTGGTCATTGCTCCAATTTCTCCGTTTCTCATCAAGTAGCTTCTGAAGGAAGGCATCCATCTTTTTCATCAAGTTCATCATTTTCTCTTTCTTCCCTTGAAAATCAATCCATCTTAGTATTGGAAAACAATCATTCAAATTTCCACTGCCAAGAAGCTCTACATACTCATTCATTAAATTCTGAAACTCCTTTCCTTCTATGGCAACTGCATCCTCACCATAATATCGTTTCCCAGAAATTACTCTCAACATAATATTGAAAGAAAGTTCTAAACATTTTCTTTTAAGGTCAACCTTAGACAACAATTGTCCTTTGCACCCTTCAAAGATTTGCTTAACTAACAATTGCACCTCTTCTTCTCGAACTTTTGTGAACATCGCAAGACGATTGGTGGAGAAAAGCTCTGTGGTTGTTAAACGACGTAGTTTGCGCCAAAGTTCACCGTAGGGAGAAAACCCTAACGCCGTATTATTGTAATTGAGATGTTTTCCGGCAAGTGTATGGGAAGTACGGTTTGCAAATGTAATATCATTTTTTGACAAACATTCTTCTACAGCAGAAGGTGAAGAAACAACAAGCATGTTGCGTGTACCCACACGGAGAAAGAAGATATGGCCATAGATATTTGCGAGCTTGTGGAGGCTACGGTGTAAGGGTTCTTTGATGAGATGAAGATGTCCTATGAGTGGTAAAGAAGGTGGAGAAGGAGGGAGGTTTTTGTGCTTGGATAGTTTCTTTAGTGTGAATTTCAGAAGAAAGATAAATGTGAGGAGAAAAATTGAAGTGTGTATCATCCACCTAGCTGATTCTTCCATTTTGATACAATGCTTGGAGCGTCCTAGTTATGAGAGAGTAACGTTGATAGAGTTTACTTATTTATATAGATAAATAATATATTTGATCTTAATAGTTGGGTTGACCTACTTATATGGTTCTCTTGATGACAGCCACAAATTGTATCAGATTATAAAATATCTATCAAAGATAATGTTTTACAACCACAAATAGTAATTGATCTTAAAATATGTATTACAGGAATAGTCTATGCTCCTCTATAAAAAAATAGTCTATGCTAACGACACGAAGTAGAATTTTACGGTTTTTTTTTTCTTTCTATTTGTTTTCACATGTACCCTCACAATTTTGATAATAACCAATACCCTACAAGTCCCCATGAGCTTAACTGAGTTGGTATGAACAATGCATAGTATATGTAAGGTCTGGGGTTCAAACCCCGGCCACCACTAAAAAAAAGAACCGATACCCTACAAACCGACGGATCATGCTTTGATACTCTTTTCTTGTTGTTTGATCAAGTAGTTTATTGATTAAATAGAATTCATTTTTTAAAGTGAGTAATTGGGATGTATGGAGTTTAAACCTCTTTGTATATAACAATGCATTGTTCTTGTCAATTGAATTATATTCATGACACCGCTCCACTTTTCTAATAGGTCGCAATTTTGTTAAATTTACTCAATATTTATCCTTGGGGGAGTCTGGTTTAACTGAAGTCTGTCCTGTCATCGATGCCTGTTTATGCTCTTTTCTTTTCCAGGGTTCCGACAGGTATCATCTCCTCTATTGAAACTATTTTAAATTTTTTTTTTGGTGG
>Ga0315915_1007363_pt1 | contig 13189 bp, 7 predicted proteins | sample MpolbnodulesMG_FD_207738 | JGI IMG/M metagenome (GOLD analysis project Ga0315915, IMG submission 207738) | Medicago polymorpha root nodule microbial communities from Los Angeles, California, United States - branched nodules | ecosystem: Host-associated > Plants > Roots > Nodule | place: USA... | reverse complement strand
AAACTATTAGAGAAACCATTAGAAAGGATTTAGAGGTCAATGAGTTGGATCCAAATTTGGTTTATGATAGAACACTATGGCGTCATTTGATCCATGTAGCCGACCCCACTTAGTGGGATAAAGCTTGATTGTTGTTGTTGTTGTTGAGGGGACTGGATGTAATCCCAAATTGTGAGGGTGAACCAAGATAAATATATGTGTCAATCACTTCTCTCTTTCTCTGTTTATCTTTTACACCCTCTGATTAGTTTTTAACTTAGAAGTATTTTAAGAAAAAGGCAACACAATTCAGACTCATGCTTGTGTTTTTCTCACCTTTAGTTGGTATCTGAGTCGTACTTTGTTTGATTTAACACTTCTTCTTTTTGGGTTAAACACGTTGAATCATTAAAAAAATAAAAAATAAGTGGTGTGACATGAGTGGTGGATATTTGAGTTCCTTAATAAAAAAAGCATATGTTGGAAGAGATTTTGATTCTCAAAAGTGACTAAAGTGTAAAGTTAGAAAATCAAAGGATGTTAGTTTAACAAACTGGTGATGTGTTGTGATATACACTCTAAATGAATTATTCACTCTGTCTTATTCTATTGGAAGAGGATAACCCATTAAAGGGATCTTAGTTATGCGAGAGTGTACTAGTCCTCGTTGTTGTGTAGTGTAGGGAAGATACCTTGATTTTCCAAAAAAAATAATTAAGTGGTTTTTTATTTTAGCCATTGTAGAGTATTTTCTTAGGTCTTTAAAAAAGGTAATTCTTGCCGGTAGTGTCTATAAAATGAGAAATTTAAGTTGTGGTCCATGTTAAAAAAAAAAAGGTAAACATTGCTCCCTTTTTTTCTCTTCCATTTATAGAGTTGCAGTCTCTATAGTATGATAGTTTTTTTTGTCTCTGGCACGTTTAATTTAGAAAAGCTTAACATAATTTATTTGTCTGCTAAACGTTACTTCCATTTACTTCAAAACATGAGATAGGATCTTCACATCACTTGATGTTTTGGGATTTTGGGATGTAGTATTCCCCACGTAATCACTTGGTACTTGTTACTCTTTACTTTACTAAATATTTTTACAAGTAAATTTGCTTCAAACATCGAAACATAGTAGAAGGCGAGTGTCTTAAAATTCAGAGTTGGTAATGTATAAATTGTTTCTTTTGTCAGAGAAAAAAAAACATTAATTGTTGTTCAAAATTTAAAAGATTGACAATGAAACTTGAGTAATATTTTGAAGTTACAATGTAAGAGATGAGCATGTTTATGCCCTTCAATAAGATAACATTTATATGTTATAAGGCAACATTTAAATCATATTTAATCTACAAACATTTGTTTCCACTATGGAAATTTACTTAAAGATGCACCTCATAGAGATAGTACATACCAAAACAGAATGGCAAGTACAATTTTTCAAAGAGCAATGTTATTTCAAGCGAATGGTGTGAGCACGAATGCATCACGATTGGAAGGATCACCAATCAAATGCACGTTTTTGCGGAATAAACGAAAACATAACAAAGTAAACAAAATTCCTTAATTGTGTGACTCAATACAGGTACTCCTTTAAAAAAAACATGGAAGTTACTAAATAATAAAGCAACCGAGAATATCAACATGTGATTCATGAATAATCCGTGAGAGTTTGGTTCGCGGGATCTAGTATTATCATTTTACAAATTATGGAAACAATAGCAATATTCCATCTAGTTCAATTCAATGAAACATTATAACCTGCTAGAGTTACGGCTCAGAATGGAAGCACAAAATAACTAGGTCACTACATGTGCCAAAGTTGTGTATATTAATCAAAAGCTTGAAATCCATCCTCCATAAACACCGTGCATCAAGTTTAGGAGGAAGAAGTGTACAAAAACAAATTTTTTGAATCCAAAACTGATATATCAACACTAAATATTGGATTAGTTGGCAAAAATTGATATTGAACAATGGTTAACTACGAATGTCGACATGGCACTCTAATCGGCTGCCTGTGAGAAATATTCCTATGTTATTGATATTTATTTTTCAGATATAGAACCATATTGTACAAATGAATCCTAGTACAATTTGCAAATAATCCATGGTGCAAGTTGGAACCCACAAATCACAATGTGTGTGATTCTCTCTACACATGCTATTTTATAAATAGATCCTAGTTCACTTAATTCCTAACCTATAGATATACTATACATAAGTACGTTGCCACTTAAGCCAACTCTTGATCATCTCCCCCTCTGAATCAGTTGGTAGTTTAGTTTTTGTTTGAACTATGCATGAAACAACAGCTATTCAAAGAGAAATTAAATGCAAGATTAATTGAATGTAAATAGCTATGCAGGAAACAATAATAACTAAGTAACTAACTGCTGGTTTCACCGACTCAAGCATGGTTTGATGTCAATTGAATGCAAGATTAATTCAATTAGCACCAGAAATAGGTTAGAAAACTACTTGAATGTTTATAGTGAAAACAAGGAAGGAAAAGCGAGAATTTAGAAATGTCTAGAGTTTGCACTGTTTGCTCTTTCAATGACTCAGAAAGACTGCACTGTTTCAACAACATGCATATACATGATTCATTGACTTGGGTAAGTAAAATATATAACAGAAGAACATAAAAGATTTGTTAAAAAACCGCCTTTTTGTCACTGTGTTTACTAGTAACATCACTCCTCAACAGCTATTCGAAAGTGTTTAGACAATTTAGATCCTCTAACTAAACTGATCTGCAATTTTCGGGAACAAGTGTTTTAAGGCCGTCCTTGAATTTTGGATAAAAGCTGGCAACTTCGGATGAAATTGCAGTTCCAGAACAGATACCATACATTTTGTACTGTAATGTAAATATAATAAATACTCGTCTTGTTCGGCTCTAGAAACTAGCTTTAATATCTTCCTATTTCATGAAAACTCAATGTATATAGTTACTCATTTATGCTTTATCCAATCTCAACTGAACCCTCCGAGGATGGAAACAGATGAATAGTAAACACACGCACGAGCTGGGGGCGTGTGCACACACACAAACACACACACACACACGCGCATAAAATAAAAATTAAGCTAAGGAGACTATATCAACAGGCATTAAATAAAGAGAATAATTCTAATTAAGAGTATAATCAACAGAGTTGGAGTTGCTTCTTAAAGAGATATACATAATAAACACATTGAGAATGAAAAGTATTCATTCATTCATTAAGCATAATAATAAACCAAACCAAACCAAGATGACGACTAAGGAGACCATATCAACAGCCATTAAAAATTATATCCTCTTCTTCTTCTTCTGTGAAATATCGAAAATTACCAAGTATGTGACGTTGGGAGCATAAGCAATTGGTATGAGGTGGGGAATCAAGCTCCACCTGACGAGAATAACTATTTATAGAAGCTAGATAAGCGAGATCATCTTCGGTTACAGCAGGTGCAAGTAGTTCTTGTGTGTTGTTGTTATTATTTTGGATTATGTCTGGTGAGTTTGAAATGTTGACAGGTTGCTGTTGTGGTTCGAGAGAGGGGGTTCCTCCAATTCCTTCAACCTGAGAGGAGGATGATGATGATGATGATGATGATGATGATGCAGTTGTTGTTGTTCCAGATCCAAAGCAGTGCTTTTTTGGAACCTTAGCTTTACGAGTTCTTCCTGAGTGTTTTTTCGTAACCCTAGTTTTATGAGTTTTTCCTGCTCCAACCAATCAATAGAAAGAAATAGCAATTCAATCTAAACTGCAAAATGAAAAATGAATGAATTGAAGAAGAAGAAGAATACCATGAACAAAGAGTTTTCCCCTAACCCTAGCTTTCCGAGATGATGATGAAGTTCCTACTCCAATCAATCAAAAAATAATTAAAATTAGTTAGGGTTTCAATCAAATGAACATGATTGATCAAGACATAGAGTGAATCGAGAATGCCCAACGTTACCTGCCATTTTCGAAGGTGTCATTGTCGTCGAGTAGAGATAGATGGAGCCAATCGATGATTTCTCTCGTACGCTATTCTTCTTTCTTCTTTTCTTGTTTATTTACTTTTATTTTATCTTTTTTTTTTGTCATAATAAATCAATTTTAACTTCTAGATCAAAAAATAAAATCAATTTTAACTTATTTGGTGAAATCGATATAGATCACACATTTTTAGTAAATAGATCTCCTATAAAATAATGTGTCCATCCTAATATATTTATTTTTTATATATATATTTTCTCTTACTCACACACTCTCTTATTGGGTCTCACAATTTCCTTCATGAATTTCACACAATAAAAAAGTGATTATGTGTTAGAAAGGTGCACTCTCATATGGAGATTTGGGGACGGTCTTCGTGTATCCAAACTGACGTAACACCCGCTCCGACAGATATCTCACCTTGTGGGTACCGTATCTGAGCCATCCATAGTAAAGGCCGACATGCTCAAACGGACGTACATCACGGGGATCAGCATATGGGGCCATGTAAACACTCGCCACTCCCATGTCTATCGGATAATCTACCATTTGCCTGCAGTCTCTCAAAACGCTCTCTCGTAACATAAGCATGTATAGCTTCTCCATCACCCCTTATGCACTCAACAATCCATACATGTAATTAAGTAGCGATAACTGGCCTCATGTTGGGTCGTCATGAGAGATGCAGACTCATGTGAATGTATGGGGATGGTTTGGACATAACCAAACTAGTTGAACACCCGCTCTGATAGATATCAAACCATGTGAGGTCCATATATGACTCATCTAGAGTATAGACTGATTCGTTTGACGTTTCTAATGATGTCGCTGATACGGGTCCATAACAAAACTAAGAGTCATGTGATCTAGATGCAAACTTGTAGGATCTATGACAGCCTGATCTTTCAAGGAACACTAACATCGCGCCACGAGGTGGCGATCCTCCCTATGTCCCCTAGAAATCTCTAGTTCTGACAGATTGGAGAGAGACATACTTGCCACATGGGATCCATCGCTTTTTGGAGTCTTTGCAAATCTCTTGCAAAAACATCTAATAACTATGCTACTTGCAACATTTTTACGACTCTTCCTCGTTGTATTTGGAACATTTTATTGAAGGAAGTGCCTTGATTTTGCATGCGTTAAAAAGAAAAAGAAAATTTGTTTTGAAGATAAAAGGAACAAATTTATAAATTCAATTATATCTTGTTATTTGTTATAGAAATTGCTTATACATAAACACTTATCGTGAACGGATTTGATTATATCAACATCATAACTAAATTCAAGTTGTTATTCTAAAACGTTCCAAGTAAACCTCCAAAAGAAGTTCCACGTTTCATCTTTTTATTTACTAAAGAAGAAAACTAATCTGCAGTACCCTACACCCTGTTCGTGGTGTTCTCCAATCAACACTTGGCACATCAATTATTTTTTAGAGAAATTGTAAACTAGAATTTTTTGTAAAGTATAAAAACTGAAATGGAATAAATTTAAAATAAAATTACTACAATATGTTTTTGAAAGAGTAAAAAATAGTAATTTAATAATATATATTAAGAATATGATTTAATAATTTTTATTAGAATTAAGAATGTCCTATTATGTCATTTTACATTTATCAGCTAGTTTAACAAAACACTTTAATTAGTTTATCAGCTATCAGTTATCGCTATTAACTAATTTACCAGGTATGCCTATTTTTACCGGTTTGAGCCCTCAATAACATCACCGTATGTGCATCAAATCACTAGCATAATCAAACAAAATTGAAAGACAACAAATTTCATGGGATTATTTAGATTTCATGTAACAATTCAATTTACCAACAAATTGACAACAAATTCTCATGTAATCAAACAAAATTCCATAGAAGATTTAATTTATGCCTCAATGGTTTAAGTCAGAGGTTTTCCAATCCCTCCCTTTTGGAGTTTCTTAATTTCCTGTTTCTTTCCAAACCTTTCTTCTCCTTTTCAAATTCCTGCATCTACGTTTTCTCCTCTATTTTACTGTGTTGGTTAGATTTTCCTTTTGTTTTTGCATTGTGGGATCAGAGTTACATCTGATAGTTATACTTATAGATCTGTTATCCACCATCATTTCTTAGCATTGGTGATTTGGTGAGGTTGCGAGAAAACATTGGGAAGGACAGAAAGGAATTAACGGACGTTAAATAATCTGATAATAATTAAATTAAATTTTTCCGATGTCTTATTACTATTTGTGAACAGTAAAAACTGTACCTATGTATCTGTACATAAGTTTTGTCCATTGCTAAAATGTCATGTTACGCTTTAGCTTCTTAAATTGATACGTATAAAAGTAACGCCGGGGGAGGTTTCAGGTTTATTTATTCAAAGATTATAATACAAATAAGAAGATACCAAAAGATAAAAAGACACAGTACGAAATATTTGCTATAACATAAATTGCTATAACACTACAACATCGATCATCAAAAGCAATTTTCAACTCCAAATAGTTAATATCTATTCTCAATTTTGAAAGAAAATGATAAACCCTATAGATGGTTTATTATCATATCATTGATCCCTTTTCTCTTGCACTTGACCATTCATAATATAATTCACAAATTTTTCCAAGACCAGAATACGAATATTTTCAGCAACATTGTTATTCCAAAAACTTCCACCAAAAGAAACTAATTCCGTACATCATCTTCACTTGTTATACTTCATTGTCTCTATCTCAAAACCAATTGTGGGAAACTGCTTAGCATAACCTTCTACTTCATGGCGGAGATCAGCGATTTGAGATTGAACTTGTGAATCTGACTCCATAGCTTCCACAAAATCCTTCAACTTTGTGCCTAAATTTAAGTGAGTCAAGATACCTTGTTATACTTTCAGAACTGCAAATATTATGACATAAATAAGAAACTATGATGCAAGAATGTAAAATCAACCTTTAGAATTTTCCTTAATCTGTAAGGCTATTTTGACAGCCGCGTCAAAGTATTCAGCTACTTTTTTATAATCATCCTCAACAAAACCCCTAGATGTAAGAGCAGGAGTTCCTGAATCACAAAGACATAACCGTAATCAAGGAACCATTGCAGACACATCTCCTGGAACAGTGTTTTTATATGCATATAAAATTAGTTTGCTCTTTCAATGACTCAGAAAGACTGCACTGTTTCAACAACATGCATATACATGAATCATTGACTTGGATAAGTAAAATATATAACAGAAGAAGATAAAAGATTTGTTAAAAAAATCACCTTTTTGTCACTGTGTTTACTAGTAACATCACTCCTCAACAGCTATTCGAAAGTGTTTAGACAATTTGTATCCTCTAACTAAACTGATCTGCAAGTTTCGGGAACTAGTGTATTAAGGCCGTCCTTGAATTTTGGATAAAAGCTGGCAACTTCGGATGAAATTGCAGTTCCAGAACAGATACCATACATTTTGTACTGTAATGTAAATATAATAAATACTCGGTCTTGTTCAGCTCTGGAAACTAGCTTTAAGATCTTCCTATTTTCATGAAAACTCAATGTATATAGTTTCTCATTTATGCTTTATCCAATCTCAACTGAACCCTCCGAAGATGGAAACAGATGAATAGTACACACACGCACACAAACACACACACACACGTAAAATAAAAATTAAAGTAAAGAGACTATATCAACAGGCATTAAATAAAGAGAATAATTCTAATTATGACTAATAATCAACAGAGTTGGAGTTGCTTCTTAAAGAGATATACATAATAAACACATTGAGAATGAAAAGCATTCATTCATTAAGCATGATAATAAACCAAACCAAACCAAACCAAGACGACGACTAAGGAGACTATATCAACAGCCATTAAAAATTAAATCGTCTTCTTCTTCTTCTGTGTAATATCGATAATCACCATGTCCATGACGTTGGGAGCATAAGCAATTGGTATGAGGTGGGGAATAAAGCTCCACCTGACGAGAATAACTATTTATAGAAGCTAGATAAGCGAGATCATCTTCGGCTAAAAAAATCTTGCAAAAACAACCGTATCTTTTTGGCCCTGCCCGATTAGCCTAAATAAAATAATTGGGTCATGCCAGACGAGTCAAGTGTCACTTTGTTTTGGTACAAAGTCAAGTTTCACTTTAATTAATCAAAAATGGACATTGGATTGCAGGCATTAAATGTTGTTTTAAGAGTGACTTGGACAGAGACTGTCATGCATTTCAAAGTGGGGCCTGTTCAAACAAGGTTGTTAGAATTTCTGTTAGCTTCATTGGAGGTTATTAGAAGAGGACATTGGAACTTCTACAGGTACTTTCGTAAACAACTTAGAACAGCTAACAATAACTTCTTTTCAATTTTAAGAAAACATTAACATCATAACATCATGATTATAAGAATCATAGAACCTTTTTATAAACTTATCTTCTTTGTGAACAGGTTGGAGAATGAGCATCTAAACAATGTTGGTCATTACAGAGCAGTGAAGACAGTTCCATTACCCTTTCGTGATGCAGATTCGGATAATTGAGGTGTTTGTCTCATACATGTAAATATAGTCTTATAGACATGTTGAGAAAAAATGACTATCAATAGCTGAAAGTGATTACTGATTCGGTATAACCAATTGTGATGTAAAAGATGCGCGTTGCAAATGGCATTTGTCCTAGAAATTATGACTTTGTATACAACTTTTGGTCTTGGATTTCTTGTTCTAGATAAACCTTGTTGAAATGATTTTAAAAACTTAATAGAAGTTTGTATATGTAATGAAGATTGTAAATGTCAATTTGGTTGACTAAAATAAGTCGAAAATGGTCAGTTGGTTATTTATCGACGGCGATAAATTATAGTAAATATAATTTTTGTTATGCAATGTTTATTTGGTACAAAAGTGGATTATATTGAGATTAAAAGACTGTTTACAAAACTTTTATCATTAAGTTTTATATTTTGGCTTATAAGTTTGATGGATTTATATCATAAAAACATTAAAATAAATATAAACTTCACTAAGGTCTTGGCATGCTCCTAAGACCATTCATTTTAGAGATGTTTGAAATCTAATACAAACATTACTCATCACATTACTCATCACGAGAATAACAGTTATCATCATGGCTCCCGCAAATCTTTCCTCGGCATTTGCACTTCCTACAAATTCGTAACTGTCGAGCACACGTGTGCCTTACAACGGCTTTGCAAACACTCACCTTTATATAAAGTGGGACACTTTGTAGAGAATTTAACCTCTCTCAAAACACTCATTATGATCTCTTACTGACTTGAGCGTCAGAGTATCTGCAGGTACACACCTCCCGTCATTCCAATTATCAACTGACGCAATCACCACCGTACATAAACTGCATCGGTAGTCACCTTTTGATCAGGTATGATCATATACTCTTAAGGAAAATATTATATTTTTGATATTATATATATTCTTAAAGAAAAGTATTAAATCTCTTGAGGGCAAGTTTTTCCCACCCATTATGATCATATCCAATTCAAGGGGTTGATCTCTTCAGTTGCATGCAGAGAGTACCTGACTCCGCATCTAAACAAAATAAAAATGAATTATATATTAAATTTGACAGAACCATGTTGAATTAAATTTTCAAAAAAGAAAGTTGAGAAAAAAATTAATTGTTGGAATTTAAGTAAAGGATAATATTTTAAAAAATAAAACAAATTAATTAAATAAAAATATTCAAATGAATGCTAGAGTTTTTATTAATTAATTTAATGATTTTTAATAATAAAAAATTGGTCCCTATATTCTAAACATATTTTTAATCCCTAAAAATATTTTAACTGTTCCTTTTGGTCCCCCTAAAATTTTGTTTTAACTTTTGGTCCGTTAAAAATTTTCAAGCACAAATTTTTGAATGATCTTTTGCAAGAATGTTATGAATATTATAAGAATTTCATTCAAAAAAATATTAATTTTTTTAACAAGAATTAAATATGAGCTACATCAAATTATAAAAATTCATATTTAATTATCCTTAAAAAATTTCAAATTAAATTAAATTTTTGCAAGAGATAATTCTATAATATGCTAAACATGACATGAGGAAGTACTTGCTTACTCACATAAATCTCTATAAATACTCACTTATTGTCATATCAATATCTATAACAAGAGTTGTTGTCAATATTGACGAACTATTTTAATGTTAGAGACTATTTTGACTAACGTATTACACAATCAAAAACTATTTTGAAATTTCAATACATTTAAGGATTATTGTGACTACTCATTACGCATTCAGGAACCGGAAACCAAACGACAATTACCCTTTTTTGACGGACACATGTTCTTAATATTAGTAACAAAACACTTGGGAACAACCGTGTAGTGTATCACCCCTAAAAAAAACTGCGTTGCGTATGTTTTAACCAAAAATGATTAGATGGTTTTTTTAGAAGTGAAAAGGACTGCAAAAATAAACATTAAAATCTAAGATCGGTATTTTCATTAGATTCACTATTTGATCAGCTTTTTTTACACGCTGAAGCCGAATGTGAGATATGAACTACCTAGAAACTATAATAAACACAAGAACTTGCAAAATCAACGGTTAAAGATCATAGGGTTAAAGATCATCTCTATTTGGCATAATAAATGGAGTATGCAATTTAGAGAGAGATAGACACATAACATAGATAGTGGGTCCTACTATTAAGTGAGTTCCACCATCATTAATTACTTTTTAGTTTTTCGAAATTTGTTTGTGTCTATATCTCTCCAAATGAATGTAACGGAGAGAATAATAAATGGAGTGGATATTAACCCGTGCACATATAGGTTCATTTGACCAAAAAAAGCTTAAATAATTAATGGGATAGATTGCAATAATTATCTACTTGATGTCAATTATTTTTGGGCAAAGATCAATTCTATGCACACAAGCCAATTCTTGAGCTCAATCAATCATGCAATAAATGAATAAACTATGAAATTGGTACCTCTCTTTGATATCCGACTTTATTATTAACTCAAAATGGTTTATGCCTTTGTCAAATGTTTCTCAGATTGATCTCTGACTCTATTAGTTGTTTTGTATTCTGAGTGTTAATGACTCAATGTTTTTGCACATTATTTAGTGATTAATGACGCAATGTCTTTTGGATCTTAATTGGTACGTTAATAGCTTAAAATGTAAAACAACTAATAAAGTCAGGGACCAATCTGAGAAACGTTTGACAAAGACATGAACCATTTTGAGTTATTAATAGAGTCAAGGAACAATTTGAGAATTTGGTACAAAGACATGGACCAAAATGCATCAAAACAGTACTTCGTTAAAATATCGAGCTAGTAGGACTTGGTGAACTATACTTCACAATGAAGACATGATGCTGACGAAGTAGTCTAGATTTTTAATGACATATCTACATGAATACAAGACTCTGATGGAAGATAGAAATGTTCGTACATGACATCATTCACATGAATTTTCTATTTCCTAGGATTGGAAGGAACGTAATAGTAAACATTGAAATCCAAACATTAGTCGTTTCCGTAGTAAACACTCATTTTTTTAGTTACAAAACGAGGTCTTGCGGCAATGGTGGAAATGAAGCAAAATTCATTAGATTTTCATTTTTGTGTGTTTAACTATAAATTCAACAATCTCCATTCTATTCTAAATTATTTCAACACCAACAGATATTCAATCTCCATCCAATTCTAAATTATTTGAACACTAAGAAAAATATAGTTACAAATTAAGATTTACTATATTCTTCAAGTACTTAAATTTTGAACTTTTAATTAGTTTATCCCTTCATGTTTCTATTTGTTTTTTTACACCCCTTAAATATATGGGACCTTGTGCAGTCGCACGCCCCAAACATGCTCAGCCGTTGCCACAGTTTACAAGTATATACTATACATGGATTATTGCATAGGTTGGTACTATAATAGTATTCAGAAACAGAAGGAAGTTATAAAAAAAATTAAAACATGTTGTGGCTATGATACTCATTGGCAAATGGTATGAGCGTACATTCATGGATGTCAAACTAGAGGTATGTCTATGTACAGCTATGCCAAATTTTAAACACTAACACGTCATTAAAAAGAAGGAAAAAAAAGTAGGACAACAATCCATGAACAAGAAGAGAAAGGAAAAGAAACATAACAACACTGTATTGCACTTATAGGTTGGAGAGGTACATCCTTTATAAACCTCAATGACTTCCATTGTTGCTATTATTACCCCAACCCCACCAACAAAAAAAAATAGACTGAAAAAAGTTCACATTGATTTGGAAAAATAGTGAATTAAATTACCAGATTACAGTTGATAAATGTTCTTGTGAGGTCATGATTAACTAGGGTGCTTGTTCTTGATTTGAACTTGAGAGGGAAAATTGGGTGAAATCGAGAAATTTTCAGTGAATCTGTGATGACCAAATATCTGTGAAACAAGACCATAACTAAGTACAAAACAACTCACTTGAATAAAATTGGAAGACACGTTACATTGTTTCCAACTACACCAAATGGGCACTCAAAACTAAAATTGAACCATAACAAAGTAAACTGGCATATAGACCCAACATACTCTCAACGACAACAATAAAATCACATAAATGCAAATTGGACACAATCTAAGCCATATAAAAATACCAATAAAAAAACAGCACACGACAAAAGAAATTTTAAGAATAAGAAAAAGTGATCAACCTAAACCAAAACCAAAAGAAAAAAAGAATGGAGGACAACAATCATTGAACAGGAATAGAAAGGAAGAGAAACTATTAATCAAAACATGTCATTATGCCAACACTTTATTGCACCTATAGGTTGGAGAGGTGCAAAACTGCAGCAGATGAATATATATATATATATATATATATATATATATATATATTTCAGATAGAAAAAATTACAATACCTTTGATTGCAGGTAGCGCCTCCAAACGTAAGCCCGAAAAATTAGTTTGCTCTTTCAATGACTCAGAAAGACTGCACTGTTTCAACAACATGCATATACATGAATCATTGACTTGGGTAAGTAAAATATATAACAGAACATAAAAGATTTGTTAAAAAATCACCTTTTTGTCACTGTGTTTACTAGTAACATCACTCCTCAACAGCTATTCGAAAGTGTTTAGACAATTTGGATCCTCTAACTAAACTGATCTGCAAGTTTCGGGAACTAGTGTATTAAGGCCGTCCTTGAATTTTGGATAAAAGCTGGCAACTTCGGATGAAATTGCAGTTCCAGAACAGATACCATA
>Ga0315915_1007359_pt1 | contig 13191 bp, 6 predicted proteins | sample MpolbnodulesMG_FD_207738 | JGI IMG/M metagenome (GOLD analysis project Ga0315915, IMG submission 207738) | Medicago polymorpha root nodule microbial communities from Los Angeles, California, United States - branched nodules | ecosystem: Host-associated > Plants > Roots > Nodule | place: USA... | reverse complement strand
TATAATTGCTTGTGTTCTTTCTTTCTCTGTTCTTTACTTCTATCCGCTGCACACGACTCTGAACTCACTCAGACTCTGAATTACTTCAGACTCTGAACCTGAGAACAGTTCTTCAACGAAAGGAACGTAGAAGTTTTTGAGAACACAATTCAACCCCCCCTTCTTGTGTTTTTCTCACCTTCAATCTTTCTCTCGTAACAAACAATTGTCAATTATTTTCATTTTCTCTCTCTCATAACAAACAATTGTCAATTTTCTAAATATCATGCACATATTTTTAATTATTTTAAGTCAATATAAAGATTATTTCAACTTCACATTAATCAAAAGTTAAGAAAAAACTAACTTTCTTCCAACTCCTTTAATCAAAGTTAAGACTTCAATTATGGCTTCAACCAATGTTAGTGTCACACGTGAATTTTTAACAATTGCTACTCATCTTATTTATAGAATTTTAACTCTTATTGAAACCATTGTTTGAAACAAAATTTTGTTTAAATTTGAAGATAACATCAAACTTTGTTTAAAAAAAAAACTTTAGTTTTCCAAATAGATAACATTAATTAGTTTTATTGAAATAGATAAAACTGTATCCTTAAAATACCAAAAAGACATTTAAATAAGAACGAAAAATTCAAGCTAAAAAAACACTTAAAATGGAGCGTGGAGTATGTCACAAAGCAACAAGTATGTCACAAAGCAACAAGGGAGATGAATAAGTGTTGGTGGGTAGGTGCTGTCATCTACCGTACAACCACTACACCAAAACTATTAGGGATTCAAAATTCAAAAGCAACAATAATAAGCTTTAGAAAATTATTATGAAGTTGTGTGATTATGGGTTTTTCTATGAAGATATGCATTTCTTGTTGGAAAAACATTTTTTTGTTATGATTGTGCTGGGTCTTTGTAAAAAAGAGAATGGTGTTAACATTTAAAAAGATAAAGGAATGAAATGGGAAAAAAATAAGATAAAGAAGTAGAATATTACTTGAAATTAAGTTAAAAGATTATCAGTGTAATTTTGCCAATGTTTTGTTATCGATTATGAAAAGGATCAAAGTTAATTACATGCAAAATCTTCAACTCACTTTAAAGATGAACGATAATGAAAGGAAAAAATAGGTTTGAGCGAATCACTTAAATTCCAATTTAGAAAGAGGAGAGAAAGGGATGACAAAGTGAGAGAAAAAAGATGCAATACGAAAGCTATAAGAAATTTATTGGAACTTAAAATGAGGGAAGATAGTGAAGTTTAAAATCACCGAAAAAAAAGAGAAATTATTTTTGAATATGAAATAACGAATTTGGTCTCAAAATTCTCGAGTTGACTATTTTCACAAGGTTTAGATTAAGTTTTTGAACAAAGTATATTTTATTCTTTTAGATATAACTCAAAACATTTGGATTGAATGAGATAATATAAATCACTTACAGTTTATTCAGATTCAAGCTCATTTTAAGAATGAAACAATGTTAAATTTCTTGAACAATTTTTTTTCAATCACCTATTTGAAGTTGCGGACAAAAAGATATCCGTTCACAAAAAAAAGATTGAATAGAGAGATATTTGTGGAGGTTAAGGTTTGTCAAGTACTAGACTAGATAACCCGGCAAAGGTTGCGGTGGGAGACCTCTTTAGGTCTCCTATCGCAGGAGACTTGCGTTTTTTTTGTTGTTTGCAAAATGGATATCAACCATTGGATGTAGTTGAAATTTGTTGAACGGTTAGGATTTACAAATCATATGATCCACTAAAATTGTATTATTTAAATATCTATATTCATTAAAAAAAAAGGGTGTTTTTGACATTGTTGGTAAAATTGAAAGCAGGCTCACAGAAGCAATCATCTTCTCCAAATATCCAGCAACACACACAGTAAAAAATCCTCAATCAAACCAGATCAGAGCAAACACGTAATTGTCATCAAGTTTTGCCTCACAACCTACAAAGCAAACACATATACAAGAAAGGGTGTAGAAGTAAAATTAGATTTAAGTTCTGAATTTCTGTCACAAATCCGAATTTCTGAATCATTACCATGAACACAATACAATCCAACACAAATCTAATTGATTTTCCGTCACAACAAAGAAGAGGGTGAATCAATCTCCAAATCACTAAATCATGCTACTACACAACAAAGAAAAGAATGAAACCATGTTGTTATGTGATTGTTGTGCTGTTGTTAATATTGATGTTAAAGAAAGAATACAGGAAGAAGCTGAGATAAATGCAGAAGAAGAATAAGAAAAGGAAATTAATATAAAAATAAATAAAACCATTTTTAAATTTATTAATTAATTAATTTTACTGATGATGGCGATTACGGCTGACGACGGACGACGACGTGGTGGTGAGAAGTGGAAACACGTGCTATATTTCTGGTGCTAGGGTGGCGATTCCATGAAGCTAGGTTATGTTAAGACAGCGACAATGGTGAAGGAGGAGAACGACGGTCGGTGGTGCCAGTGATTGATGAAAACGGCGGCCGGTGGCGATGGTGAGAGTAAGACCTTGAGAACATCCGGATAGAGAGAGAAAATGATGGTGTTCAAGAAGAGCAGTAATGCTGTAATCCAGGAAAATAAAATTTTATTTAAGAGGAAATGCCAAAATTGCCATGCATTTAAATGGATTACTTAAATACAATTTACCTCAAAAAAAAATCCTAGATAACCCATAAAAATTGGACCGAATATGGTTTAACACCGACCCGACCCAATTCAACCCGCAACCAAGTAGCATCACTTTCAAAGACATTTGCATTTTCATGGAGGAAAACCCTAACAGTAACATTGTAGACTAATAGACCATTGTGTGTTCATATTGCACACAAAAAAGAAGAAGAAGAAAATCAGCGTCAATTCTGTCGGCGGAGCCATGGCGGCGCCTGAAACCCCTCTCAATTACGTCGGTGTCGCCAGGAAATCCGCCGCTTTCCGTCTCATGAAGCAAATGGTCCTCTTCTCTCTCTCTCTCTCCATCGTTACTTTTTCTTATTATTGATTTTGTATATTGATATTATTGAATTCGATTCATTTGTTAAGGGATGGGAAGAAGGAGAAGGTCTTGGCAAAGAAAAACAAGGGATCAAAGGACACGTTCGTGTCACCAACAAACAAGACACTACTGGTTTCCTTTCTTAACCACTTTCACCAATTTACTGTTTATTCAGAACAATTACTTATTAGATCAATCATGTATTACAATAATTAAGCATTTTTTGTATTCTATAATGCTATGTTATGCTTTGGGCGCGTTTCATTTAGCTTAATTAAACTTATCTACTCACATAAGTATGTCAGTATTTGTGAGACTGTCTGGAAGAACTTATGAAAACTACTTATAGCTTATACAAAAACAATTTAACTTTATTTTATATTTTGTTATAGAAAAAGTCTGTACATAAGCACTTATCACGATAAGTGTTTATGCTATAAGCTACAAATTAAGCTGTTAACCAAGGAGTCTGAGTTTGTTTGTTCAATTTTAAATAGGTATTGGATTAGAGAAGCCTAATCAATGGGCATTTGACACCACACAATTTGATAACATACTCAAGAGATTGAAAGTTGTATGTTTCCTTCTCTCTTTTCATTTTTTACCTTATTATCTTAATTAATTCTCATTCATTTATACAATTTTATCTTTCTTTCTCTTCACTGAAATGTTTCTTTTTGTATTTTTCTGTATTTGATAGCAAGCGCCGGCGCCAGTATCCAATGACACAGGTATAACATCAGTCCTCTGTGATTTTCAGTAAATTATTGTATTGTTTTGCTATGTTGATGAACATATTATGATGGTTTGTGTTTTTATCTACTGTGGTTTAAACAGAGAGTTACACGGTTCAGGTGGAAACTGAGGCGGCTGTTCCTGTTGATCCTGAGGTTGTTGTATCCAGGGCTACTAGACCACAAGGAAGGTCTGTACGTTTTCATTCATTGTGTTGTTTATTGTTTATATAACTACATATATATCCTCTCATAAAAAAGAACTACATATGTATGATGATTTTTGACTTTTCTTTTTAATTTTCAGATACAAGAAAAGAGAAAGAGGGAAGCTCGTCTCTCATTATTCCTCAAAGGACCTTGAAGGAATTCTTGTAAGTTCTAACTTCAGACACACCATTCACTGGACATCTTAAAGAATCTGAATACTATCTTTACTTCTTTTGTTTGATTTTAAAAAAAAAAAGGTGTTGCGCGGCCTGCTACGTTGCCATGTAATTGTAAAGATGTTATGTATGAAATGAAATGAATTTTTATTTATCTTTGTAATCTATTTCATGGCCCTGGACAATTTGCCAAATCCAAATAAGCCTCTAACCGAAATTGTGGAAGATGCACTGTGCTCTGATATTGGCTTTCCGATTCTATAGTTCCATTCATTCATCAAATCCTGTTAATATGTGCATTCTAACTGTGGTTATTTTAGTCATATTCTATAAATTTGCTTCCACGTTTGATTACCGAATCTGGAATAACACCCAGAACATATACATGATCATTATTTCATTTCAGAAGCCATATTTACGCTTGATGGTTTTGCGTTATCATTTGCAATGACTGCACACATGTGTGTTGCAATTCATAAGGATGAGTTGTGTATTCAAATACTAAAGAATGTACACATTTTGACCTTCGTTTCGTTAAACTTAACTGAAATGGAAAATAACCAGAGATTGCAATCTCAAAGTATTAAAGAATGCTTTAAAATCAACTGCTCCATGTTGTGGTCCTTGAAAAGGGAAACTTGGTGTCATAAAGTTCCCTCCATGACGCGTCCCTCGAAAAGGTTGGACCTATCGTGGGTCTATTGTAGTCAATCTTACCATACATTTACTAGATCCAAATTCAATGACTCAAACCTCTCAAACCCGTACTATATTCTATTGACACTTGAGTAATGCTAGCAACACTCTCTTTTGAACACCCTCTCTAATACTCACTCTCTTATTGGTTTAAATCATTGTGAGTCTACACTTTGAAAATTGAACCCACACAAAGTGGTAGGACATACATTGATTTCATCCAATAAAAGAGTGAGTGCTAAAGAGAGTGTTGAAAAGTCAGTGTTGCTAGCATTCCTCATTGACACTTTACCAAGTCTAATTGTTGCGCCAAGACTTCTTTCTTTGTGATTCTTTTATTTCAAAAGAAGTTGCTGTTACTTTAATGTTAGACTGAATATCATAATAAGAGTATCAAGCTGATGTATTGTCAGAATCAGCTTCTTAACTGCATTTTCAATAATCAAGCTTCTTAACTGCATGTTACAATTTCAATTCAATAACTGCATTGTCAGAACCCACACAAAGTGGTAGGACATACATTGATTTCATCCAATAAAAGAGTGAGTGCTAAAGAGAGTGTTGAAAAGTGAGTGTTGTTAGCATTCCTCATTGACACTTTACCAAGTCTAATTGTTGCGCCAAGACTTCTTTCTGTGATTCTTTTATTTCAAAAGAAGTTGCTGTTACTTAAATGTTAGACTGAATATCATAATAAGAGTATCAAGTTGATGTGTTGTCAGAATCAGCTTCTTAACTGCATTTTCAATAATCAGGCTTCTTAACTGCATGTTACAATTTCAATTCTATTTGATACAACATTGTCGCCTGATTGTTTACTTCTACTTCTGTAATGTTGGTCATAGGTAAAAAAGAGTGACATATCTGAGGAGGGTACTGACAATGCTGATGATGAATTGAATTTATCAAAGACTCCTGACTTTCAAGATTTTGAAGATGAAGGTATGATCTAGAATTACAGTGAAGTTTTTATGTTATTTGTATTGGGCGTGTAACGTTAAACACAACAACTACAACAACAACCAAGCCTTATCCCATTAAGTGGGTTTGGCTACATGGATCAAATTACGTTATAATGTTATATCATAAACCATATTTTGATCAAACCCATTAGTCTCTAAACCTTTCTTAATAGTTTCTCTTATAGTTTTTTCCTAGGTCTTCTTTTGCCTCTAGTGACCTGACCACATCCACTCTCTTAACTACAAAATCCACAGGTTCTACTTGTCCAAACCACCTAAACCTAGTTTCCACCATCTTTTCTACTATAGGTGCTACCCCAACTAATCTTCAAGTGTCACAACACATCCAACGCAACATCCTCATCTCCGCTATGTTTCTTTTATTCTCGTATTGGTCTTTACAGCCCAAAACTCTGTCCCATACAACATTGTCGGTCTTAAAGTTGTTCGATAAAGTGTTCCCTTCAACTGTGGTACTTACATATCACATAGAACACATGAGGTCCTACTCCATTTCAACCACCTTGCTTGTATTCAATGATTTACACTTGCTTCTATTTCTCCATCTTTTTGTATTATGAACCCAAGATATTTAAACCAAGTAACTTGTGGTATGATATGATCTCCACCTTTCACCTCTAAGTTAGAAATGCTTCGCCTTTTGCCAAAATTACATTCCATATACTTTGTCTTGCTTCTACTCATGCAGAAGCAATATGCTTATAAGGCCCGTCTCCAAGTCTTAAACCCCCTTTTAATTCCTCCCTCGACTCTCCAAGTAGGACTATATCATCTACAAAAAACACACATCTCGGTGCTAGCTTTTGGATGTGTTTCGTAATTACATCCAAAATTAAAGTAAAAAAAAAAATAAGGGCTTAGGGTTAACCCTTGGTGCAATCATATTGTTATGGGAAAGTCATCATGGCCCACTCTGTGTTCAAACTAGACGAAGCCCCCGTCATACAGTGCAAGTCTTTTTTATCCATCCAATGTTGCTTCCTAGGCATAATACCAAATTGGTTAGCCGTAACTCGAGTGTCTTTTCTTAGTCTCCATTTAATCACTCTTTCGCAAAAGGCATGTAACATCAAAATATCTACATATGATTGTTTGACTTCATCAACATGTTCATACGGACTGTCAAGACCCAGGCCTACTACGCCCCCCAAATTTTTCTTATTTTGTAGACTTTAAAGACAGCATGTTATTTTAATGCAACAATTTCATTCCTATTGGTTAGAGTGGATAATTAAAAAAATATTATAAAAGAAAAGTATTTACAAAACAACAAAACATTTGACTAAGCCGGCGAATATGCATGCATAAGAATTCATGAATTTGTAACCCTTAATTGCCTTAACCTCAATGTGTGCGCCATTATATTCCTTCAACTTGAACATCACTTTGCATTGCTCCAAGATTCATCTTGTCGGTCACAACATGAAACACATGCTTCCACGGATCCTTTTTCATACTTTGTTGTCGAGTTAACACAACAGATGCAACTACTTGTCTGACAACAACACATTGCGGTATAGATTGGGATCTTCAGCTTCAGAAGGAGAAGACTTCCCCTCATCTATATATTTATCCGGATGAGCAATCCGCTCTTCCATCAGTCTCGTTGATAGACAATGCAAGCTCTTTGGAATGCACTTGGTGGCAATCAAATGCGAGAAAGCACCATACTTCTTTGCCTTCGTTAACAGTTCATCCAAAACTAAAATTGTATCCTTCAACTTCCAATGTTGAACATGTTTCAATTTTGTTTTTTTGTTAAAAAACAAGTCAAGTGAGAGTATTAAAACTTCTTATTCATAATATTTTTTAATTATTAATACTTTAAATTTTAAAAAATATTATGGGAAAGAAGTATTAATAATTAAATACCCCCACGAGACTTTTTTCTTCCTTTCAAAAACAACAAAAAACCAAAAAATGAAACATGTTCAAAACATTTGAAAGGAGTTCTTTAGTAACCATCTCAAGATTCAAAAATTTGAAGGATACAATTTTTTAGCTGTGAAGAACTGTTAATGCACGCAAAGAACCAGGGTGCTTTCTCGAGTTCAATTGCCACCAAATCCATTCCAAAGATATTTGCAATGTATATCAATGAGGCTGATAGAATAACAAAGAATGCAAAGGAACTGTGGGCACAAGTTTCATGTTGTGACCGGCAAGATGAACCTTGGAGCAATGCAAAGTGATGTTCAAGTTGAAGGATTATAATGGTGCATACGTTGGGGCTAAGACAGTTAAGGATTACAAATACCTGAATTCCTTTGACGTATTTGCCTTCACATGGTAAAATGTTGTTTTGTAAATACGTATTTTTTTATATATCCACTGTAACCAATAGGAACGAATCACGTTGCATTAAAATGACAGCTAATTTAAAGTCAAAATCTAAATGGGGGGATAAAAAATCAAAAAGTGGGTAAATGTGCGGGGCCAAATTTGCTCAACTGAAACTAGAGGGGCCAAAATCACTCAATTGAGAAACTATGAGGGCAAGAATCGCTCAATTGAAACTATGGGGGCCAACACTGCACAAATGGAAAATTTAGGGGGGCGGGGGGTGAAAAGTGCAATTAAACCATCTTTTTGTACTTCTTGATTTTCCCTTGTTGTGGGTGGCTCTATCGTAAATTTTACATTGAAAAAGAAAAGGGTCATTTGAGGGGTATTGTTCTTTATAACCAATAACATGGAAAAACTGATCATATTTAACTCTGAAATGCCACCATTTGTGACGACATTCTTCCTGCAGGGTGTTGTTAGAAAAAAAATTGTCTAACTTCCATGTTCTGCCATTGGCATTTCTGTGATTATTTGTCTGTGTGTGTGTGTGTGTGTATATTAACATTACTATTTTCCTCAATCAGTCTATATTGCATTGTTACAGGAAGCAAATGTCCTGATATCCATCCAGAGTGGTGGGGCAATAAGTTTGGGTTTGTCTCTGGTGGATTGCTCGGTGCAGCACCGAAGAAGAAAAAGTCCTCTACATCTGAAATTGCTAAAAGTGGGATGGCGAGAACTCCTTTTTTTGAACAAGATCAAGAAAACCTCTACAATTTAGTCCAAGTATGTGCCTTTCAAACTTGGTATATGCTGTATATTATTTTATCAAACAATAACTGTACTATGTTCACATATGACCTTACAATTATATAAAGGATGGTTGCCGATGTTCTACCAATATCTTGAATTTTTGTTCTATATTGTCATTTTAATTTCATTTTCTAACCTGAATGGTGTAATAATTAATTGTACCATTGATTGCTATTCCAGGATAAATCCACAACAGGAAAGCAAGGTCTAGGTATCAAGGACAGGATCAAGAAAGTAGCTGGATGCTATTTTCAGGGTAAAAAGACATCATTTGGTAATAGTGACGATGAAGATTCTGCTGACATAGATTCTCTAGAAAACGAAACAGATGATGAGGTGGAAACGGTGGTGGAAAAGGTGGAAAAGATTGTTGAACCCAAAATGAAGTTGAAGAAGTTGTGCAAGCAGATTTTAAACCAAGTGAGGCCTATTTCTCGTGTTGCATATCTTTCTCCTTGATAGTGAAATCATGATTGATTAGTCAACAACTTTATGTACAGGCACCTGGAGAATCATTGAAACTGAAGCAACTCAAAGCTCTTATTGAACAACATTCACCTTCAATTTTGTCCGACTTCTCTTCGAAAAGAGAGGCTGTTGCTTACTTGAAGCAAAAGGTATGGTTGCTTTAAATACAATATCACAATTCATATTGAAATTGGAATAGCATGGAACCAAATTTCTTCCTGTTATATTTTAAATTTGAATGTACGTCGATCTTTTATGTTCATATTTCCTTTTTGAAATAATGTAAAAGGAATCTCCTTTTTAACTTCCATTGCATGATAAATATATTGTGGATGGTCATTATGAAACTATTTGAAGCTTGTTGTATTGTTACTTTACTCTTCACAATTATACTGAGTTATTATATATTTCACACTCCATCTTCTACACTGACATGTTTTGGTCCTTGACTTCAGCTGACAGGTAGTCGGAAGTTTTGTATTGAAGGGAAAACAGTGCGATTGGCATCTTAGAGAAGTTGAAATTTTGATACATTTTTGGCGGTTTTTCTTATTCGTTTCATTCTGGAGGAGAAAAAAGGGTTGAGGTGTTTGGGATTTGAGATGCCTGTTCGAAGTGTAGATTGCGTTGATTGGAGTTAGTTATAGGTATATTTCATTTCATTGCTTAGCTTTCTTGAAAAATGTTGTAATATGTTTAATGGCTACACATTTACAATAGCATTTTATTAAATGTAGTTTATATTTTTTATTTAAAGTTAAAAAACTTCCAAGTGTGTGTCCACTGGTTTAAAGATTGAAATTATCTCTCTGTACTCTTATGCAAATAATGGTTGTGCAACTGCGTATGATGCATTTGTGTTTAAAGCGTGTATTGTCAGTAGGTTCTTTATTTTCGTATTTAAAATGTGTTTGTATCTTACTATGAATCTATGAAAGTTTTATTAAAGGGAAATGGTAGCAAGTGTCATCGAGGAATTGTTTAAGAAACTAAGTGTGTTTGGTTCTCCTGTTTTTTTGATAGAATTGATTTTGAATGAATTGATTTCGATCAAAAGTGAGTTGAGTGAAATTAATTTATGTTTGGATACATTAATATGAAAGTGATTCTTATCGATGCATGTTGTTTAGATTGTTTGAATCAAAATTGATTTTAAATGTATAATTACCAAGATGGGTTTCATTATAATTATAAGTATCTACAAATACAATTAGATTTCATTTCAATTTTATATAATTATTCAAATTTAATTTGTATCATTAAATTTAATATTTTATAATTGTAAAAAAAATAGTTTTGACAAAATTATTCATAAATTATTTAAATCATATATTAAGGGTTGATATGATAAAAACGTCCATGAAAAACGTGAATTTAAATTATTAAGAAATCCATAACATAAATAGGTAGGCTTTTATCATGTACAACGTCAAAACAAATAAGACTGAGTTTAATCGTACAAAATATATCAGCAATTTTTTCTAATTAGCGATTTATTGTTTTAGTGCAATTTATGATCTACAGGATAAAACTATATTGCAGCTCCTAGATAATTTGTTGAGTGAAACAGTATAAAGGAAAGGATAAATATGTAAAAAAGAGAGCATCCATTCATAAAATAATAAATAAATTGCACTCAATTCCCACCGTGTTCCCAAAAGCTACTAATACCAGCTTTGATTGGAATTGCTTTTACATGCAAAACTCAATTTTAAATATAGTTACCCAAACATCAATTTTTTAGCAAACTCACTTTTAAGATGTCTAAACTCACATTTAAGGCTCCCCATCACGCAACCATACGAGTACTAAAAGTAGTAATTTTTACATAAAAATTTGTATAATTATTATTACTTTTACATGTGATTAAATTGCTTTTAGCATAGCTTTTTTTTAAATTGCTTCATCCTTCCTTTTTAATACTATACATCTTGTTCGTCATGTAATGTCTCTGTTCGAACAGTGTTCTGAAGATACGTGCTCGTTTACTCGACCACTATCCGGTAATTGCGTAGAACATATATGAAATGTTAGAATTATTTTTTTATTCTAGAGTTAAATTTATTAAATAAATAAAAAAATTCGTGAGCTTAGCTCAGTTGGTAGGATATTGCATATTATATGTCGGGGTCTGAACCACAGACACTCCACATTTATGTGTGAGCTCTAGCCACTAAACTACTTGACCAAAAAATAAAAAATTATTAAATAAACATTATTCAGAAAAAGATAATTAGACATGTATTTTTGAAAAATCCTAAACTATTTTTCCAATGCTAAATAAACAATAATAAAAAAGAAGTAAATGATCTTTTTTTTTGACAGGAGAAGTAAATGATATTGTGAAATGGAAATTATTCTTTTGAATGAAAAATTGAAATGGATATTTAGTGATTATGGCTCCTAGATTCCTATGTTGAACTTGTCGTATGTCGGTGGGATACTGTACTATAGTGACTACAAGTTGCAAGTTGCAACAAAGTTTGTGTGTAGACTTTCAACCAGGATCGAAGAATTCTGAGCTAGTTACAGATAATCCTTTGAAATCCTATGCAAGAAAAACGTATACGTAGGTGCAACATGTAAAACCATAAGACTATGTGCGTGGCCACAAGGGAGTTAATTTATTACATAGCCATTAAAAAAAGAAGTTAATTTACTACATATACTCCTCCGTCTCTATATCTAAGCACCCATGTGATTTTATTTTTGTCTCTAAATGTAAACCCTTTTCAAATTATTAGATACATTTATTATTTTTTTCCTAAATATGCCTCTAATTAATACCACTAACTTGTCTTGAAATATGAAAAATCAAATTTAATACACATACAGAAAAGGACAATTTGGTAATATTAACACACAAAATAGACACAATAATTACACTAACAATTTTTGTTAAGAAATGTGAAAAAAGTAAAGAGAGCTTACGTAGAGGGACGGAGGGAGTAGATTTTGACTATGTCTTATACATAAACTCATTAAAAACTTAATTGGGAGTGTCTCCAAAAATTAATATATCAGTTAATTTTTGTTGACATTTTTTTTTTTTATAAATAAGACGGAAGAAATTACTTTTTATTCATGATTATTAATTTTTCTCAATAACTTTTTGTAAAGGATAGAACAAGATGAAATAGGCTTAACTAAGTTTTAATGACGATAACCTCTAATGGAGTGAATTTATGGGAACCAAGAAAAGATATAGGATAACATCCAATTTATGAAATCTAATCTATTCAATTTCAGTCTGTCATGTACCCTTAAAATCCAAGTAGTCTATTGCATTCTAAAGTGTTCATTAATTAATAAGTCTTTTTTGACTTAACCCTTTAATTTTTAAGAAAATTAAGATATGATCGTCAAATTTTGATTGGAAGGAGAATAAAATCCAATAACTAGTGGTTATACAATCGAACTCAGGTGCTCTTAGTTTAAGCAAACATATTCTCTATCTTTTTTAAGGTGACTCTTTCTTCCCTATCGCAAAAGTAAGTAGAACATGATATCCCAAAAGAGTAAATATAATTATAACATGATAGAAATAAATAAGTGGCAACTCGAATTAAAATGTAACAAGACTAGCTATATATATACTCCAATCTCGCGTAATATATGACATATTTGAACATTTTTTATATATATTAAAAAAATGTATAAATAATATAATAATATTTTTACTACGTAACTTTTGTTAAGTATTGATGTATTTATCATTGTCATAATAACAAAATACTAATTATAGTATTAATTAATTAGAGGATATAATTGAAAAATAATTATTATTTTGAGACACATTCTTGTTGCAAATAAATCACTTA
>Ga0315915_1007358_pt1 | contig 13191 bp, 10 predicted proteins | sample MpolbnodulesMG_FD_207738 | JGI IMG/M metagenome (GOLD analysis project Ga0315915, IMG submission 207738) | Medicago polymorpha root nodule microbial communities from Los Angeles, California, United States - branched nodules | ecosystem: Host-associated > Plants > Roots > Nodule | place: USA... | reverse complement strand
CCAGCCGCCTTCCACTCCTTGCAAGGATGGCAAAAGACTTGCTCGCCATACCTATCTCTACTATACCATCTGAGTCTACTTTTAGTCTTGGGGGACGAGTGATTGATGAGTACCGTAGTTGCCTCACGCCTAAAACAGTGGAAGCCCTTGTTTGTAATTCTAGTTGCATTAAAGGATCGCGTAAAGCCCCAATACTTGATTCACTTTTAATTGAGGAGTACAATGAGTTTGAGAAGCTAGAGGAAGGTACTATAATAAATACTTTTTCCAATTTCTGTTATTCTGCTATTCCACTATTTTAATTTGCAATTTCTGTTGTTTTGTCTATTCCTCTGATCACAGAATTGAAGTCAAATCATTTTTTTATATCAGCAGCTATTTTGAACCCATCATAATTTCAATATAATAAACTTATGGCAAGTTAACTGTTTTGCTATTATATTCTATGAAATTTCAAATACAAACTCAACCATCCTTTCTAATTTATTTTGGCCTTTGTTCTCTAGTATTCATTTTTCCTACAGCTCCATCATAGCATTTGTGAACAAAAATGTTTCTGGTGTAGAAATCAGGACAGATAAGGACATTGATTCAACCATCCTTTCTTTAGGCGCTAATTTTCTGAGGTCACATAAGAATATTGTATGTACCAGCTTTTGGTAGTACAAAGAAAGGGAAAGGAAATGTAGTAAGAGTAAAAGAGAGAGGAATGACTATGTTAGGCTAACAAACTATCACTCATCATAATAGAATCTATTTAGATCCTTTTAGAAGGTGGTGTGACTCATCATCTAAGGGTGCTCATAGTCATTGCACTTGGTATTTAAATATTTGGATCATAACAAATATGTAACGATTCTAAGGTGATTCCACTTCCACATTACTACTACATAATTTGATCAATCAAAGGATTGCTCAACAACTTTTTCATCTGCTCATATAACTTGATTTCAAGGAAACACGTGAACAGAATACCCTCAGCTACTTACTTACTAATTACTACCTACCAGTATGTGTTACTCCATAAGACAGGAATTATGCAATTATTATATCTAATTATTTAGATATATGAATATCTTTAAGAGTCATTATAGAGACAAAAATCAACATTTGTCTAAGTATCAAATCACAATTACCATATTGCAGACAACAAATTTGTGACTCATTCATAGAAAATAGTAAGTGAAATTCCACTATAGAATATCAGACTGCAACCATGCCCATACAGAACAAATTGACACAGAGAACTCTCTGAATATTATTTATACAGATATGTTATTACATTTATATATAACTCAGAAGGGAAAAAAACTGAACAATAAGTGAGTCCACTTCAAATTAAATTGCAGTTTTCCTAGTGCACAAAGTTTGCAGATTAGGAAAAGACAATAAAATTGTAACAATTGCATGCATAGCATAACAGTCTTATACAAGCATAAGCATATTATATATAGAATGAAAAGGGCAATATCCATTATACCTACAAAGATATCCAACCATGGATGAGAGAATATACCACATAAATACACTCTATACCAAGGCATCAGCACCAGCAACAATTTCCAGGATTTCACCAGTGATCTTAGCTTGGCGTTGTCTATTATAAACCCTTGACAAATTCTTCTTCAACTCGATAGCATTATCACAAGCACTACTCATAGCACTCATTCTAGCAGCTAATTCACTAGCAAGTGATTCTTGCAACGCCCTCAAGATTTGACTGTTCAAATAAAGTGGCAAAAGTGCATCAAGAATCTGAACAGGATCCTGCTCAAACTGCAGAATCGGTGAAAAATCAATTGTCTTAGACCTAATAGCATCTCTTTCAACAGTTAACTTTCCTTCTTTTGTAGTTAACCTGAAAAGCTCATCCTCGGCAGCATCAACACAGTTTCCATTAATATCGCAGATTTCACCTTTTGGTGACAGTGGAAGCAAAGTATGGATTATAGGCTCTGATTTCACTAATGACACAAATTTAGTGTACAAAAGTTCAACTTTATCAACTTCTTCACTAACAAAGAGTGAGAAGACATCATCAGCAATAGTTTGTGCTTCTTTAGCAGTAGGAAGGTTTCCACCTTCAAGAAACCTATCAACAGGTATATAAGGTCTACGAAGAAAATAAGAGTTACCCTTTTTACCAACACTGACAACAGTGTAATCAACTCCAAGACCTTTCAACTCAGCAATCCTAGCTTCAGCTTTTTTCAATATTGCATTATTGAATCCACCACAGAGACCTCTATCACCAGTGCAAACAACAAGAGCAACTTTTTTCACTGGTCTAAGCTTAGTTAGAGGAGCTTCGATATCGTCGGTTTGAAGCTGTTCATTGATGCTGTAAAGGACTTCAACAAGTGTCTGTGAGAAAGGTCTGCCATTAACAACAGCTTCTTGAGCTCTTCTGACTTTTGCAGCAGCCACAAGCTTCATTGCTTCAGTGATTTTCTGAGTGTTTTTGACAGAGTCAATACGGTTTCTGAGTTCTCTTAGACCACACTGAATTTGAGTTGGTCTTGAAGGAGTGGAAGAAGAGGATGAGTTTTGTGAAGGAAGCTGAAAAGGGTTGAGAGCAGAACGGAAAGAGAGGTTAGAGGCATCAGGTAATGAAGGTTTGGATGAGACCAACATGGTGATATTGGAGCAAGACATTGTAGAAATGATATGGTTCTGCAGAATTTACAGCAGAGAAAGAGAAGGTGGTGTGTGTGGATTTGTGATGTCTTATCTTGTTCTAGTGTTAATGTGTTGTATGTTGGGTTCTCTAATCTCTAGTGGCATGGAAGGAATGAGTGGAGGGAATGAAAGGAAGTAGATGAGGTTTTGAGATAACGATTTTGGGTGTTGGAGAGAGTAAGAGTAGATTTCCATTTGTGGGTCCAATCCAATCTGATGTGGCTGTTGTGTTGTCTCAGGGTATATGCGGCTATTTCATTGGTGATTCCTTCTGAACTTGTTAACTCAAACTTAACATCAAATTTGGAAAATAAATTAGAACACAATTAACTACAATTTTCAAGTTGTATTTAAATATATATTCATTAACACAAGTTGTATTCAAACATACAAATTTAAGTTCTCTTGCAGGTAATGATGCAAAGATATTTATAAGTTAAACACCTTATCATAGACATTCCCAACTTGATGATATTTCAGATACAATAAATGGTTAATGGGTGAATTAAATATTGGAGGTTCTAGCCTGAACAAAAATAATTACAGCAAAAGCTATGAGCAAAGATCCAATGGGTAAGTTCTTGGCACTTCTTTGGACATTTTTTGTTGGGAGGTCAAAATTAGTGGACAAGTTCTGTACAATTGAATAATTCCAAAAGGAACTAATTTTTAAAAAAAAATGTTGTCCAGTGAACATGACCCAGCGAAGGGAAGTATGGTGTATGGTGTATCAATCAAAAGTCTTGATCACTACCACCATGTCCTGAACTCAATAACATTGAATCCAATTTGCACACGACTTGCCAGAAAATTTCAATAAACTATCTTCACCATTACCATCATGGTAACGGTCAATCATTTATTTGTATTCAATTCGCTGCGACGCTTCCTGGGTTTTCGTGGTCTACACACACGAGGACCTATGCTTGGAATGTCCCTCCCCCATGACTGCTTTACCAATTGAGAAGTTTTTGGACGCAGAATCTTCATCAGTTGTTACCTGCTGAAGCATAGCCTTTGATGGTACAAGATTTTTGAATCTACTTGAGTCTAAACTTAGCCATGACCAATTACTTTTGTCATCCATTTCCTTACTAATCAAAGTCATATTTGGCATAGCATCAGTTGCAGGGAGACAAGAATCAAGTTGAATATCAGAATTGGCTCTTGGGACCTCCTAACAAAATAAAGTTAAAAGGAAGGTTATAGTGGTGGAAGGAAATATATTTTGAAAAACTGCTCAAGAGTATAAACTAGCATAAAAAGAAAAACTAGAAGTCCTTAATTAATTGTAACAAATTGCTCCTTAAGTTTTTTTTCCTTACCACTTAGGTCCTTTAAGTTAATTAATTGTAATAAGTTGGTCCTTTAAGTTTTTCCCGTACCAATTAGCTCCTTTAAGTTATTTAACCGTAACAATTTAGGGGATTTCAGATCTTAAAAATGCAAGTTATTTGGGGCCTAAAAGTTTCAATTAAATAACTTAAAAACCTAAGAAAAATACTTAAAGGACTAGCTTGTTACAATTAATTAACGACCTAAATGGTGCGAAAAAATTTAAAGGACCAATTTATTACAATCAAATAACTTAAACGACCCACATATGGTTCAGGACTATAAACATAGAGAAATAACCAACCACCACCTAGCATAAAGTTTAGTCAACAGAATAAGATATCTATTAAAGCATGAGGCAAAAGTCGAAACTAGAAAGATTTTTCCAAGGAAGATGTAATTACATGTGTAAGTGTAAAAACTTAATTATCTGGGCATTTCTAGTCTAAGCATGGATCAGAATTTAAAGCTGAGAACGTAACAACGATACCATTATTTTCAAATGTCCTGCTCAAGTAAAGAATCATTATGTTGCCACTGACTGACTTATATACTAATTACCACCTAATTAAGGAGTCACAACTCACAAGGGACAAACAAATAACACAGTCAAACGTGGAAAGATATGGAAAGGGCGGTCTCAAAATAGATAATATCATATATGCCCTCTTATTGCAGGGCTAAAAAAAGTGTACTTTTTATGTTAAATAATTAAACTTGTTGAAGTTATGGGTTTTATTTTAGATGAAAAGTAATAACTGGATACTAACTTTATACAAAAGACTAAATATTATCCTTAATATATAGGGATACAAGTCTCCTCGTCCTAATTAATAAATAAATCATGATAAAACTAAGATATGGAAACCAGTCCCAAGAGATACTCTAAGAAACTTTGAGATAAGAAACTAATCCTAAGAGACAAACTAAGATATTTTGACATAATATCAATATATTAAAAGATATTTTATTTTCTAATAGACCAATAAAAACTATAAAGAGAAACCTATTAAGAAAGATCTAAAGATTAATGAGTTGGATAGAAATATGATATATGATAAAATATTATAGCGTCGTTTGATCCATGTAGTCGACCCTACTTAGTGGGATAATGCTTGGTTGTTGTTGTTATTCTAATACTCTCCCTCAAGCTAAGGTTTACTAAGCTTGTTACAAGAAAATAATGCATTGTCTAGCAAATAAAAATAAATAGAAAACAAAAAACTGAGCTCCACCATTTACCAAACATACTGACATAATATCAAGATATTTTCTTATATCCTAACACAAAAATCATTACAAAGAAGTGAATTTTCATAGTAAGTAGTAAGAAACGCGACACATCATTAAACATCTGATGAAAACCCACATTGAAAATTAATAATCGGTGGCTCAACATAAAATTTGGTTTACAAAAATATTCAGTTTTGAATTTGGAAGATTTATGTTGAAGAAAACATCAAAGACAAGAAACTAAAGTTTTCATGGTAAGCAGAGAGGACCACATAGTGAAGTATATGCTGAAAACCGAATGAAAATTAAAAGTTCATGGTTCAACATAAAAACTAAATAAGAGAAGATTTAAGTTAAAAAAAAAAAAAAACTGTATTGCATAAGAGAAGATTTGTTATTTCTCCACATTATTGAAATTTGTAAGAATGTATTTCTCCTCGATAATGAAATTTGTAACATATATAGCACACACAAAGACACGCACAATTAAAATCTAAAACTAGCTGCTAAAAAAAATAAAGAACCTACCTTATTTTGAACCTCAGAAGCTTGTTCACATCCTGAACCATCCTCTCCCTCAGAATCAGCCATCTCCTCACACTCAATAATGCCTCCTAACCTTAATGAGGAATTCTTTGACTGCAATGACTTGTTGGCACTATCAACGTGCCCTTGTTGCTGTGAACTACTGAACAGACTCAGATTTAATTGCGGCTGTCTTCCTGAGAAGAAGTTGAAGGAACTAGAAGGATCAGAATTAAATTTAAATGGATAATAAGGTGTGTTACCCACTTCAGTGACCTGGAACAGAAGAGGATGCATTTGGAGATCAGCGTAAGTGGATTTCTCTGCCACAGTAGATCTGCCTTCAGCAGTTTCAGAACTTTCTAATTGAGAATGTACCCCACTGTCTTTTGGCATAGGTCTTGCACGTTTAGCACGATGATCAGTTCCAATTTTCTCACCATGAGGAATTTGAGACGCAGAATTATCTTTTCTAACATCAGTAACACCATCTCGACAAGGATGAATCTTTGATGTTCCAGTCTCGAAACCTTTAAAAGCAGTCTGAGAAACTACACGAACAGATGGAGGAAGATTTACAGGAGGCAAGCCCAGTGCTAATTTTACTAAGTGAGCGGTATTTGGCAATGCACAATTTTTGCTTCATTTTGGTTCCTGACTTTGATGGAACCATTTAATGGCATAGAGAAAGTGATGACATTGATTCTGACATTTTTGTGTTTAAATACGAAAGAATATGAGTCCTCATTATCATCATCTCACGATGCGTTATTCAATCACCATCATTCTTTTTGTCATTTGTTCACAACCAGAGTTCTAACAACAAATAACACACCAAAATAACTATTTGAGAACAAAAAATGATGCGCATGATAGAAGGGAGAGAAAATAAGAGTTTATGAGAAGTGGAAAAGGTGGGATAAGAAGTGGGAGGCGATTTTAGAATTTGAAAGCGAAATTAATTTAACAAAAACATGTGTGGCGTAATGGCAAAATCTATGAAGGATAACCATTTGTAACCTGGTTCAACTTCCACCAAGGAATTTTTTTCATAAAGCTTTTTTAAGCTAATCAAAAAGGGCGAGATTAGGGTTAATTAGGTTTTCATAAAGCTTTTTTAAGATAATCAAAAAGGGCGGGATTAGGGTTAATTAGGGTTGCTTGTAACACTGTTTGATATTACAAAGATGAACGACAATAACTTCATATTTCTATTTAGAACATTCATAATAAAGACTTCAATCTTGAGGTCTTAAACGGGTCTCAAGACACATCACTTTTTTTATAATTTTTTAATAATAGTATCTAATATGTACTCAATCACTCCAGTAGAGACTCTTTAACTAAATGTCTAAATAAGTCCCACCAATACCTCTTTATCATTTTTTTTTTGAAACGGCAAAATATTATTAACCAACAAGCCCGTGCAAGAAGCACTAACAAGCTCGGGTGGAAAAAAAATACAAACAAGGGGAAATCGGTTGCCATACAAACCTTGGCTCGAACAAAAACCCCTTAAAAACCACCCCTAAAAAAATGGAACAGACCAAAAGAGTAATGACGCAGGCATATACATATGACAAACCACATGCATACCCCTGCGTCAACACCAAAGACAACCAAGCCTCCTAAAGCGCACAAGAATTGACATACTTCCACCACACACACACAAGCCTTCATCCACGATATCCACTTCGGACTCAATCCCACCCTAGTCATCATGTACACCAAAAAATTCCAATCTACCGAGTCATAGGCCTTTTCAAAATCTACTTTGAGAATTAACACCTCCTCCTTTGATTTTTTAGCATAGTCCACCAATTCATTAATCACCATAACTCCATCCACCAAATTCCTCCCCTTAAGAAAAGCCGATTGGTTCGATGAGATAATAGAATACATAACCCCCGCCAACCTCTTTGCTAGAACCTTTGCAAGGAGTTTATATAGACACCCAAGCAAAGAAATTGGCCTAAAGTCTTTCAACTCTTGCGGAGAATTAATTTTTGGGATCAAAGCCACAAAATAAGACAATAAAGCTTTTGGAAGTACCTCATTAGCATAAAATTGGTCAAACATAATCCTCACTTCATTCTTCATCAAATACCAAAAACGCTTAACAAACGCAAAGTTGAACCCATCCGGACCCAGACTTTTATCCCCGTCACTCTCCATAACCACAACCTCTATCTCTTCCAGGGAAAACGGAGCAACCAACCCCCCATTTTGCTCTACGGAGAGACTATCAAACGGAACCCCATCTAACTTCGAATGCTCCCAAACCACGGAAGACACATGGTCTAAAAAATACTCCTTGACCACTCTTTTAGCCTCCATCGGGGATTGAACCCACACTTCCCCCACCTTTAAAGCTTTGATTGAATTCCTATTATTTCTCATCTTAACACACCTATGAAAAAAATATTTAGAATTTGCATCCCCCTCCTTAAGCCACCTAGATCTCGCACGTTGAATAATATTTGCCTCCTTTGCTTTTAAGAGTCTCCATAAATCACCAAATTTAGATTTCCGGATTTGCACCTCTTCATCACTCAAGAGCCCCGATTCCCCCCTAACATCAAGTGCAATAATCTCCTCCACCAAATTATCAATTCTATTCCCCATATCCCCGTAAGCCCCTTTGTGCCAAACTCGAAGTTTACCTTTTAGCACCTTAAGCCAACTCAATAATGATTATTTTATTAAAAAGTGGTGTGGGTACAATTAAGAATTTATCAGGGTACCTATTAGGTACCAGGTCTTAAATGGTTAAGACCTCATTATTAAAGATGGTCTACGGACATGGAGTGAATATTTGAATATACAAATCTTTCCGAGACAAAATTGGCCAAGCTTTGGCAACCAAGTCAAGGCGTTGATGTTACAGAGATGAACTACAATCGCTTCATGTTTCCGTTTTTCCATTTATGAGACATGATGGAGCAAATCTTTGAATATACAAATCTTCACTAATCGCCCACTTACAAAATAAAACTCATTTAAATGTATCATCTAGCAAAAGAAACATATCAAATATCAATACATTTTTTCGGATTCCATGTAGAGGCATCACAATCAATAAGTGCTCCACAAGGTTGAGCGATGCTATATGTCGCGAAGAGATATGCTCGCGATTTTCACGAGGGGTTTTCAAGCGAAATTTCCACTAATACTGTTATGTATATTTTTCTTTCTACTGTATTTCTATTTTTGATCATTTTTTTCTCTATATAGCTACTACTATTAAATAGAGACAAAAAATATAAAAAAAAAACACTTGCACAGTTGAAATATTTATTATGGTACATGGCTTCACAAGCATTAAAATATTTTGCAGTCTTTGTAGGTAATGGCAACTGCCATGAAATCACCGACACTTGGAGTTTTAAGAAAATAACATGAAGTTCAGGTGATGACATACAAGAGAATTTGAATTAACAAAACAATGGAAGTCGGTGCTTGCAGGTACAAGTTTATAATATTTCTCCTCTCAAAACAGTTTACAAATGTTCGTGATAGATTTTGGTTGCAATATTAAACATTCTTGTGGCTAAAAGTATTCTGTAATGTGCATGGGTTTTATTTCTTGGTCAAATATTCTAGTGGCTAAAAATTCACTTTTGTAAAGTGAATAAGCGGGGTGTTCGGAAATCAAACTCCGACCATACATATATTATACAATATTCCTATTAAGTATTAACCGAGTTAAGCTCACGGAAATTGTAACGTGCTAGAAAGTCTTCTATTGTATTCCCATGCATAATTACGTTGAAAATAGAACAAATAGTGACAACAAAGTTGTGTCAGTCTAATAAGTTTGATCATTGATAGATCAATAAAATTCAATATTAGGTATGCATATAAATAAGTATAAGAAATGATAATTGGTTGAAACAATGTTCAGATTCAAGTCAGTAAAACACAACAATTTATGTCATTGACACAATAACAGGCCCGCAAAAAAATGGGAAATGCCATGGAACATTGATTTGGAATATCAACATGAGTTCAACTGGCTCAGTAATTTCTCTTTTTGATCACATTTCTTGATAGTCAAGAACATTCTACCATTTTAGATGGTAGAAAGAATACAATGGGAATAAGAAAACATAGAGCAAAAAGTATAAATGAATAAAAATCATAACATACTTCATCTTCACACCCTTGAAGTCTGCGTTTCTTCTGCAAATGTCTTCCTCTCTCAGCTTCATTCAAAAGCAAACCATTAATGCGATTAAATTTTTTTGGTTCAGTTAACAACATTTTTGCACACCTCTAGCTTCGGATCTTATTCCCTTTTTACTAATGGACAATTTTTCTACTCTTAGTTGATCCTCATCGGCACTATAGGACTAGTTATATCTATATTCTATTGGAAGATAATGCTTCTCTAAATAGGGACCAGGCTGAAGTGGTTTCCTAAGGTAATTCACCAAGAATTAGAAGAAATCTCCAACAATTGTTATAGAGAAATATCGACCAACACTGGTTTTATATGCAAGAAACATCCGATCCGACATTTATTAAAAAATCTTCACTTATTCTGTAAATTTTGGAGAATAAATACAAGATCATTTTGATATTTAAGAATTATTAACATTGTATAAGATTAAGCAGAGGCAAAGTTCCTTGTTTCAACTTTATGAGACTAATCATACAATTTAAAAGCCCTAAGTTTGTTTTATGTCTTAAGTTAAAACATCACCATTCAAATGTTGGTATATTGACACTTTTGTAAAAAACTACTAAATAGACATTCAAGGACTAAAATTTGAAGTTATTACCTAACTCTTGACACAGTATGGTTCTCTGGACTGGATCTAGACCTTCTTGCATATGAAAATGATAACAATACAATACTACAATAACTGAGATATTATATATCCACAGATCAATGTTTCCACACATAGTTTCACTTTTTAGTTTATGTGGGACAATAGACTTGGCAATCCCAGCACTACTGTACCTTTTGATGTACTGAAGTGAAAGCATTACAATATCTCAATTTCCAGTATGAAAGAAGTGATGTGCTTTTACATATTCTTAGAAAGTCCTATCCAATTGACACCCTATTCAACTCAAAACCACTTGGAATGAATTTTCTATGATCAATAGGGATTAGTCTTATAGTGTCCCTGTTAGGACTTAGAATAAGTGGGAGTTAAATCTCACTACACAAATAAGAAATTCATCAGCTGTTTGCAATCTTTATCTTTAATTTATTACTTGCAATCTTTATCTTTCTTTATTCATTTACAATAGCTGCCACAAGTATTATACATTAAAAGTGTGAAAATTTTAACAAAGAAAATTATAACAGAGTTAAAATTTGAGAGGGGTATATTTTTTAACAAAACGATATAGGAGTATAATTACCAATTGTCGTATGTTTTTCAACTTAAGCGCAAAAGGTCCAAAAGATTAACGGAACAAAACAAAGACCAAATATGGGGCAAAATTTCATTTTATGGGGAAAAATTTGACAAGATTATCCACATATCCAAGAGGGTGTACAACATTGTGGATCCAAGGCATGATGGTTCAAGAGCTGTTGTGAAATTCACGTTCGATATCACACCAATGAAAAACAAAGATGTGTGGAGCAAAAGGGTAGTGGTAATCCTAGGTCTAAGTGTCTTTAAGCAACAACACACACAAGAGCTAAAACAATGACACAAACACTAACCAAACACAAAGATAAGCAAGCTTAAAAGGAAGTAAACAAACACACACAAGATGGTAACCCAGTTCGGTCCAATATGACCTACTCTGGGGAAGAGAGCAGCTCTCCAATCCACTATGAAAAGATGTTACAAGAGGTTACAAGAAATCAGCCTTTTACCTAATCTCTACCCTTTGTTTCCCTCACCACTCTCATATGAATCTTACTAGAGAATACACAAAGGAAGCTTTAGATCCTTCCAATGATGTAATCTCACTACCCAATGTGATTACAATGTTTATCCCAACCCTAGAGACCCCCCTTACAAAGATACTCAACCCTCAAGTTTCCCCCTTTGTAAACCCTAGGACTCTAGCTTCAGCTCTCCTTCAAAAATGCTGCAGAATCCACTTAAATACTAGTCACAGCAGTCCAAAATCGTGCCACGATTTTGACCAATCGCGCCACGATTGTCTCTGAACAACCGTTGTGACCAGTCCCTTTCAGGTAAACTTGGTGAGAAGTTGTTGAATCGCGTCACGATTTCCCAAATCGTGTCACGATTTTCCATCTCAAGAACCAACCTCTCTACCAATCCAATCGTGTCACGGTGCTTGCAATCGTGACACGATTTTAGGTTTTCCTGCAATCTCAATTTGAAGCCAATATACAACATTCTCCACCTTGACTTCTAATTGGTGATGATGCCAGTTTATCCATCAACCACCTTGCTGCTCTCTCCAAAAGGGAATTACTCTTCAACAAACTTGATCAAGTCCAAGCAATGCTTGAACCTTGATCTAGGCAATTACTTGGTAAACACATCCGCCAGATTCTCTTCCGATGCCACTTTTTCCACCACGATCTCTTTTGATTCAATCATGTCTCTAACAAAGTGCAAACGAATGTCAATGTGCTTTGTCCTTTCATGATACACTTGATGATTTGCTAAGTGAATCGCACTTTGGCTATCACAATGTATCTTCACACATTCTTGAGTAATTCCTAACTCACCAATCATCCTTTTCAACCACATGGCCTCTTTCACCCCTTCAACAAGGGCAATGTACTCCGCTTGAGTTGTAGATAGTGCCACCACGGATTGTTGATTTGCCTTCCAACTAATAGCCGTGCCAAAGAGAGTAAACACAAAACCCGATAGGGATTTCCTTGTATCTACATTTCCCGCATAATTCGAATCTACATAACCCTCCAAAGCGTCTTTCCCTTGAGCTGCTCTTGTGTACTTCAAACCGCCCTTCAAAGACTCATTCAAATGCCTCAACACCCACTTCAAAGCTTGCCAATGCACAATTCCCGGATTTGTCATAAACCGGCTCACAATGCTAACCGCATAAGCTAAGTCCCGTCTACTACAAACCATTCCATACATGATGCTTCCAACCCCACTAGCATAGGGAGTACTAACCATCACTTGCTTTTCATCTTCGGATTGAGGACATTGTTTTATGGACAACTTCATGTGGTGACCCAAGGGAGTGCTCACGATTTTAGAGTTTGACATTCTAAAACGCTCCACCACCTTCTTCAAGTAAACAAGTTGAGATAAGAAAAGTTCACCTTTGTCGCGATTCCTCAAGATATCAATTCCAAGAACTCGTTTTGCCAAACCAAGATCTTTCATCTCAAATTCTCCATTTAACCTTTCTTTGAGCCTCATAATCTCATCCTTGCTAGAACTTGCCATCAAGATATCATCCACATATAAAAGAAGGTAGAGAATGACTTTCTCACCA
>Ga0315915_1007357_pt1 | contig 13192 bp, 7 predicted proteins | sample MpolbnodulesMG_FD_207738 | JGI IMG/M metagenome (GOLD analysis project Ga0315915, IMG submission 207738) | Medicago polymorpha root nodule microbial communities from Los Angeles, California, United States - branched nodules | ecosystem: Host-associated > Plants > Roots > Nodule | place: USA... | reverse complement strand
TTCTTTAATTTCTTTAGTAGTTCCAATGATATTTAAATCATCAACATAAACAACAATTATTGAAAAACCGGATACTGTTTTTCTTATAAAAACACAAGGGCAAATTGGATTATTCTCGTAGCCTTCTTTAAGCAAATATTCACTTAGCCTATTGTACCACATGCACCCGGATTGTTTTAATCCATATAATGATCTTTGCAACTTAATTGCATACATTTCTCTAGGTTTTGATGTATCAAGAATCTCAAGTCCTTCCAGTATTTTCATGTATATGTCATTATCAAGTGAGCCATATAAATAAGCAGTAACAACATCCATAAAATACATATCAAGATTATTAAATACCGACAAACCAATTAAATATCGAAAAGTAATGGTATCCATAACAGGAGAATATGTTACCTCATAATCAATTCCTGGTCGTTGGGAAAAATCTTGTGCAACAAGACGGGCCTTGTATCTTACAATTTCATTTTTCTCATTTCGTTTTCTTACAAAAACCCACTTATATCCAACAGGTTTCGCACCTTCAGGTATAACCACAATAGGTCCAAATACTTTTCGATTTTTAAGAGAATTTAATTCAGTATCTATTGCATCTTTCCAATTTTTCCAATCATGTCTATTTTGACATTCATTAACAGTTCTGGGTTCGGGATCATCATTTTCATTTGTAATTTCACATGCAATGGAGAATGAAAATATTTCATCAATATTTATGTCTTTTCGGCTCCACAAATTTCCCGTATTAACATAATTAATTGAAATCTCGAGATCATTCTTGTTTTCAGTTTCATTATCAATGATCTCATTATCATCATCTTGCGCTTTTTCGAGAGTACACTTTTCATTTTCAGATTTATCATTATCTAGTGTCTTTTCAAGATCACTTTCAATCATATTCACTTTTTCTGTTCCTTTTCTTTTTCGGAGATTTTTGTCTTTGGAACCTATAGGTCGGCCACGCTTTAGACGTGCCTTAGATGTACTTGCTACATCATTTAGTTTCGAAATCTCAATCCGAGCTGGTACATTTACAGCTGGTACATGTGACTTTGTCACCTTTTTCAAATCAGTAAATGAATCTGGCAGTTGATTTGCTAAATCTTGTAATTGTACTATTTTCTTTACATTTTCTTCCCATGATTTATTATATGGGTCAAATGTAATAAATGTGGTACATGCCATGTTATTTCATTTTCCAATAATTTATTTTCTCCCCCTAGTGTTGGAAATTTTGTTTCGTCAAAATGACAATCAGCAAATCTTGCCCGAAAAACATCACTTGTTAAAGGTTCAAGATATCTAATAATTGATGGTGATTCATACCCCACATATATTCCTAACCTTCTTTGAGGTCCCATTTTTGTTCTTTGTGGTGGGGCTATTGGTACATATACTGCACAACCAAAAATCCTTAAATGAGAGATATTTGGTTCCTTACCAATTGCAAGTTGAAAAGGGGTATATTTATGATCAGCACTTGGCCTTAGGCGTATAAGTGCTGCAGCATGTAAAATTGCATGACCCCAAACTGTAACTGGTAGCTTAGTTCTCATTATTAAAGGTCTAGCAATATATTGAAGCCGTTTGATTAATGACTCAGCTAAACCATTTTGTGTATGTACATGAGGAACATGATGCTCAACAGTAATTCCAATTGACATGCAATAATTATTAAATGATTCAGATGAAAATTCACCGGCATTGTCAAGTCTAATTTTCTTTATAGTATAATCAGAAAATTGCGCCCTTAGTTTAATTATTTGTGCAAGAAATTTCGCAAATACCATATCACGACTTAACAGTAAACAAACATATAACCATCTACTAGATGCATCAATTAATACCATAAAGTACCTGAATGGTAGGTCCACATATATCTCCTTGGATTCTTTCAAGAAATGCAGGTGATTCAGTCTGAATCTTGCCTGGCGAATGTTTTGTTATTAATTTGCCAAGAGAACAAGCTTCACATGGTCTATCTTCTCTTGTAAGTTTTAAACCTTTCAATGGATGACCATGGGTACCTTCAACTATTTTACGCATCATTGTTGAACTAGGGTGACCTAAACGGTCATGCCATAAAGTCATAGTTTTGAGATCTTCTTTCACTACTAAATTACATTCAATTTCATGTATATATGTATATATTGAAAATTCTTAATTAAGTAATTATTCAATCCACGTTAATTTCTCCTCCATTAAGTAATTATTCAATCCACGTTAATTTCTCCTCAATTTCATGTATATATGTATATATTGAAAATTCTTAATTAAGTAATTATTCAACACACATTAAGTCACACAACATGCAAATTCTTAATTAAGTACATATTGAAAATATAAAAGTAATTCAAGCACAACACATATTATTCAAATACATATATATTTTTAAGTAATTATTTGATCCACGTTAATTTCTCCTCCAACGAAATCAGCAGCCTCAAGGCAAGTAATATTATCCTTCGGTTCAATTTCATTAAAATTTGCTTCCTTTTCCCTTCCCTCTACAAATGCCTTGTATCTTTTACACAGATACTCTGGTGTCCTACATGCTTTAGACCAATGACCTTTCTTTCTGCATCTATAACAAAGATCATCATTATCTCTAAAGGGACCTTTTTGGATGTATTTACCCTTACCTTGATGATTTTTGTTGGTTTGGTCTATAATTCATATAACCTCGTCCACGGCCTCCACCACGAAAATGATTTCGACCATGATTTCTACCTCGACCACGACCACCAAAACGAGCATGACCACCATGTCCTTTTTGGCGACTATAACCACCACGCCCTTGATTAAAAGTTGTGGCATTTATTTCAGGATATGCCATTGTTCTTGTAGGACGCAACTGATGGTTTTTTATGAGAAGCTCGTTATTTTGTTCTGCCACTAGAAGGACTGCAACCAAATCAGAGTACTCAGTAAATCCCCTCAGTCTATATTGTTGTTGGAACAACACCTAAGATGCATGGAAAGTTGAGAATGTTTTCTCCAACTTTTCCTCTTCGGTTATAATTACGCCACAAAATTCTAATTGTGCTATAATTTGGTGCATGACAGAGTTATATGCAACAACACTTTTATAATCTTGGAACCTTAATTTGTTTCATTGATCCATCAATGAGGGCAGTAAGACTTTCCTCTGATACCCAAATCTTGTCTTAAGCTTATCCCACAAGATCTTGGGATCCTTTGCATTCGAGTACTCTGTTTGTAATCCATCATGAAGGTGGTGCTTGATTATCCGATTCACTTTCGACTTTTTCTTTGCCAATTCCTCTGGGACATCTCCCAAATCGTCTCCTTCAAGAATTTTTTCGAGTCCCTCACATTCAAGATACTCAATTAAGTTGTTGTTCCAAGTTATGTAGTTGTCTTCGGTTATGTTTAAAATTTTGAATTGGTGCTTAACATTCGACATGATTATATCTAGCAGTAGTGTAAACTTCCGGTAGAAACGGTCGTGCTGATAACGTGTTAAAGATTTAGATATTTAAATACTTATTTTATGATACTAGTGAACTAATAAGATGATATAAAATACTACTTTAATTTATAATACTTCAAATAATAAATAACACTAGGATTTATCAAACTAAGAAAATCAAGAGAGAATGAAGTAGGATGATATATTTTGATTTCTCAAAATGGTGTGTATTTACATGAACCAAAGTGTGATATTTATACTACTAAATTTACCACTATACAAGTGTGAAATTATTTGTTTTACTATTCTAATTTAGCATTTACCTAGGTAGTAGGTAATTATTACTTACTATTGTAAGTTGACAATTTGGATAGATATTTCAACCTAAATAATAAAAACTATAATTATTATGTTTATATAATTTATTATAACAGAATGTAATTATTATATTTATTATATAATATAATATACAAATATATAATGACAAACCCCTCATGTCGATATATCTCACTCCAACTTCCACTTGCAGGCGTTAATATCAAGGGCAAGACAAACTCGCATAATCTGCAAAGAACCTTTACGACATTTCTTTCTTTCACTTGGTCCTTGGACAAAGTAATTAATTAGGAGGTAACAAAATGGGTTCTTTAGACATAACACAAACCTGCCTCATGTTGTATCCCATATCCATCACAGGGTCACATAAATCGAATGCTTACACTAGCAAAGCTTTTTCATTTCAACGGTGGTTTTCTTGTCACCTTTGTTACCGGTTAATACAATCACAAGCTTCTTCTCAAAGCTAGAGGTACTCTTAATTCTCTCAAATCTCAATGGTCTTTTCGTTTTGAAATCATTCATGATGACCTTACCATTTATAATGAAAAATAAATTTCATAGTAATATAAAATAGAGACAAATATAATATTTTATTAGAGTCTAATCGAAATAACAAGGTCCACATTTCAACTATATTCATAAAAGATGTTCCCCGTTGAAAAATGTATTAAGTGTTAAGAATTTTGAATTGGTCATTCGCGCAATAGACAAAAAGAAAAAAAATAAACTACTCTATCCGTTTTAAAATAATTGATGACATTTTTGTAAGCAAAATTTGTTTTATAGTAGTAATTGATCATTTTAATTTTCGATATAACATTTTTTATTTATATTTTTAAATAATGAGTTTGTTTGACATGTGCAATATTGCATATATTAAACCAACTAAATGTACAAGTTTCAATGCAAAGTTGTTATTTTAAACTTTTTAACATGGTGCAAATTTGCACATGATAGAAAAACCATATTTCCACCATTCAATAATAATTGAGACATTTGCAAAAAAAATAATAAGTTGTCCCAAAAAGATTGACCTATTTCCCTTATTAATTACTTTTTTTCTTCCAATTATAACTTGAAGTAATACTAATTTCATCACTCTCAATTTAATATATTCTAATTTTCATTTATGATAATAAAAAATACATCAATACTTAATAAGACATTCAAAATTATTTTTATCTCGCTTTCGTTTATACATTTTTTTTCAATAGATGTAAAATAAGAAAAAAAAAACTCACTTATAATACTACGGATGAAGTATTTTATTTGGGACAAAATGGAGTAAATTTTTAAGAGATACATGAGAATGAGTTAAAGAGGTGTTATAAACATGTGTAAGCTCTTTATTAGGTGTGGAAGGAAGTGGGCATGCCTGCAAATATTGAGTCAACGGACGGAGAAAGAATAAATAAAATAAAATGAGTAGAAACTCAACTCAATTTCTGCTTCTTCCGCCTTTCTTTTTTAATGATCGTTTTTTGTATTTTGAAATCTCTGAAACCACTCGTTAGGGAAAACTTATTTATTTATTGGTGTTAACGTTTAGATTCTAGAGAATAAGAGTTTTGGTATCTTGAATTCACTAGAGTTTAATAAAATCTATCAATAATTATTTCGTTTAAAAATTAAATTTGGATTTTTCAAACAATTAGTTGCTATGAAGCTCGTTAACCATCGAAACTCGGGTAGTTAATTTTTTTGTTTAATTATTATATTATTTTTTTGGTCATGGTTTAATTATTATATTTATACATTGTCAAAGAGCTATTCTTCCATGGTCACAAAAGCAAATCAATAGTGTTTGGATACACACGTAAAAAGAAGGTTCTAAAAATATTCAATTATTTTTTTATCAATTTCCTCTTTATTATTAAAAAAATATTTCTTTATATGTGTGTGAGCAAACACATTTTATTTGATCACGTGACCATGTTAGAATTTCTCCATTGTCAAACCCCTCGTGTCGATATATATCACCCCACCTTCCCACTTGCTAAAATTAATTATTTTTTAAAAAGTTGGCACCGTCGTGAATGTCCCATTTCACCTATAAAACATCTAGCGCAATGGGGAAGACAAACTCACATAATTAGGAGGTAACAAAATGGGTTCTTTAGACATATCAAAGAATCTCCCTCATGTTGTGTGTATCCCATATCCAGCACAAGGTCACATAAATCCAATGCTCAAACTTGCAAAACTTCTTCATTTCAAAGGTGGTTTTCATGTCACCTTTGTTAACACTGAATACAATCACAAACGTCTTCTTAAAGCTAGAGGTCCTAATTCTCTCAATGGTCTACCCACTTTTCGTTTTGAAACCATTCCTGATGGTCTACCTGAGTCAGATGTGGATGCAACACAGGATATTCCTTCCTTGTGTGAGTCCACAAGAGCAACTTGTTTACCTCACTTTAAAAAACTTCTTTCAAAACTTAATAATGCTATAGACACCCCCCCTGTTACTTGCATAGTTTCTGATGGTGTTATGAGTTTTACTTTGGATGCTGCTCAAGAACTTAATATCCCTGACGTGCTTTTTTGGACAACTAGTGCTTGTGGTTTCATGGGCTACATGCAATATCGCAAACTCATTGAAGAGGGCTTAACACCACTCAAAGGTAAATCGTTTTTTGTTGCATTTAAAACTGGGAAATTGCACATCTCCCTTTTAAAATTGTTCATTTCTTTGACCCAGCAGTAGTTAATTTGCGCTCGGTATTCTTCAGTATAAATTAATTCACGCCGACATTTTCAAGATTGGTTATCTAAAAAGTTGCAGTGTAGATTAGCTACAGCTGAAAAATGACTAGTGTGAGTTTTCCCACTAAGTCAAAGGAATGAACAATTTTAAAATGGAGAGAACACTTTTCTTACATGAAAATTTTAATCTCATTGTTAGACAGGTCTCAACAAGATTTTAAATTATGACGACTATGATCCTTATCGTTGGCTAAATCGTTTTTGCTTACATAAAAAATAGTTGAAAATATGTAGTCTCACTCAATCATGATTGAATTGATGTAATCCTACAGGGTGTGGATATGGATAATTCCTCCATTTCTATCCCTTTTGTATTTTTCGGAACGGAACCTTTCTTTGCCTTAGAACTTTTTCGGTCAAAGTTATTCTGTACCTTCAGAAGACCACAATTATGTTGCTTAGGCACATACACTGACACATGAGGTGTTTCATTAAATAATTATAAATAAATAAAGTATCATTTAGAAAGAAAAAATGCACTTCCTCCGCCCCAGTGATTTAGTTTAGTTTTTCACATAATTTAAGAAAAATGTATAAATGAAAGAGAAAGAAAAATAGTTTTGAATGTCTTTGTTAAATATTGGTGCATTATTTTTTATCATAAATATAAAATAGAATATATTGAATTAGATGTAGTGAAAGTAATATTAATTATAAGTATAATTGAAAAAAGTAGTTAATGATGTATTAAAAATTGAAATGAGTCAAGATTTCTGAGACAATATTTTTTACAAACGATTCAGTTATTATAGAACGGAGAGATTATCTAATTATAGTTTGCAGGTTCTAACATTTAGACCTTTTGTATTCCTCAGATATATTGTGGGTTCAAATAATGAGTTTTATTAGATCCCACAATATCTGTTTTTTCACATATTGAAAGAAGGAATCATTGCTTTATAGAGCAACGAGTTTGATTTTGGAAACACATGTTAAAGCTAATTATCGGTTTTCAATCGACAATATTTCTTTGATAGCTGTGTAATCACCTCCGACATTTATATTCTAAGTAATGAGGTAGTCTTACTTGAGCATATGCTTTTGGATACACCTTTTAAACACGTGAAATGTTAACGAGTGATTTGAAAAACTTTTTAAACACTTTAAATAGTAAGTTTTTTTTTTGAAAAGTTGTGTATTTAATACATAGAAAGTTGTAATAGTTGACTTTTTGAATGAATAATTATTAAATTTGGGTTTCTTAAAGAGTGTCTCGGGGGTATTCGTTAACAAGACCCTTTAAACATGGGAAATGTTAAAGAGTATCCTTCGAACATTGGTTAAGATGATAAAAATAGAAACATTGTATTGAAAAATAGTGAAAAATGAATAATTTAACTTTTTAGAAGTCAAAACATTGTTGAATTCAATGTAAATATACTACTTTTGGTTTCCTTAAACATTAAACATTGCCCTGAGGGCACTGATTAGCAAGACCTTTTAAACATATATACATTAAAATGTATTTTACTTAATTGTTTAAAAAATAAATATTTATTTAATTATTTTCTCTTTTAACTTTTTTGTCATCAAGTAACTATTTTTCTTAAATAGTATAGTTTGATTTTGTGACCATACGAAATATCTCTTTTAATAAATCAGTTTGTTGTTTTCTTTTATGAGGGATAAATCAGTTTGTTGATAAAAAAAAAGGATAATGTATACTTCCGTTCCTTTTTAAGTGTCTTTTTAGGATGAATTTTTCGTTCCTATTTAACTGTCGTTTTGGTATTTTAAAGGTACGATTTGTCAATTAAACCCCTTTATCACTTATTGTTATATTTTTCAATTAAACTAATTAATGTTATATATTTGGAAAATTAAAGTTTGTTTTTTAAAACAAAGTTTGTTTGTTTTGTTTTAAAACAAAATTTGTTTCTTGTTATCGTCAAAGTTAAACAATTTTTTTTACCTATGATAATGGTTTCATGAAAAGTTAAAATTCTATAAATAAGATCTGTAGTGCTTGTTAAAAATTTCAAGTGCAAAGTAAAAGAATAGGAATTTGTTGGAGAAAGAGAGTAGTAACTAACAATTAATTGTTACATATTAAGTATATTGGAAAGATAAAGTGTGTGGAAAAAATAGGAAATTATTATTAGATTAAAATGAGGGTATAATAGAAAAAAAAAAATGTGAAAAATAACCTTCGCTATTTTTATGTTAAAATTTTAAAATGACACTTAAAACTGAGGGCGTATTTTTTAATGGAGATAATATATATTTTTAGTTTCTATAATTTTAGTCACATGAAAGTTTTTTCGTTAGATTCTTCCTACGTGATGTAAGATTTTTCTTGTTTTAGTTCTATATTAAATATCTAGTTGGATGTAACATGCCATCATATTTTGTTGTCATGTAACGTTGAATTGTCTCATCGTCGGTCGTACGCCGGCATCTAATGAGTCACGACCACATAGTAGGATGAAAAACAAAACATAATTATTATATATGAAATGATATTTGAACAATTATTTGCTACAACCTATTTGACAATCTTTATTTTCTCTATTTTCATTGATCAAAAACAATGGAGAGAGAAAAAGGAAGAGAGAGAGTAAGAATATAGTGTAAGGATAATAAAGAAAGTTGTCTAAAAATTATCACAAAGTGGTTGTACAAATACCATTTATCTTATTATATAAATTAAAACAAAAATCCATATATAACAGCTACGATCAACATTAATTATGTATCACATTTATCATATCACTTTTTATATCATTTTATATTTCTATAGTATTTGCTTAGAGGCTAACGCAAATCTGAAATGTTTAGGTACACTTACATAAATGGTTTTTTTTTTTTTTAAAGATAAAATAGTTTTAAAATGTTGAATTAAATAACTAATTTATTTATCATTTAATTTTTTTTTATTGTTGTGTATCCAAATAATTAAATCTGTATTTGTGAGTATATCTCGGAGTCCATAGATTATTTTGTTTTCTTGAGTATGGTCAAATGTAGAATAGGACTATCTAACTTGTCCTAAGCAATTTGGCCATAGTTTTATCCTTTTTGTTAAATAACTCTTATATTCGAACACCCCTAAATTTCATACATTCGTTCAACAATTTATTTTCTCTCTATCTCTCTTTTCGCATCACAAACATATACCATAGTTGTCCATCAGGCACAAACATTTTATTTCTCTCTATATATCTCAAAGTGCGGAGGAGTTTTGCATGTCTATCAATCTTTCTCCTTTGTTAAAACAGCGAGTTCAAGTCTGGTGTTTGCAAAACGGATAATTCATAGTTTATCACAACCACAAATATAAATCACTTAGCCATGAACACAAAAAATACGTGTCATTTAAAAGAAAAAAGTTGATTATACTCTCTTAACTTTTTGTATTTGTGTGAGTGTTAAATTGCTTTTGCAAAGCCATTAGACCAAAATATAATTTTGAAGTTCTCTTTTTTTCTTATATTTTTTTGTATGTTTAATGAAGTAAATTATGTGTTTGACATGCAGACTCTAGTTATATAACAAATGGGTATTTGGAGACTACCATAGATTGGGTGCCAGGCATAAAAGAAATCCGATTAAAGGATATCCCAAGCTTCATCAGAACCACAAACCCTAATGATATCATGCTTGATTTTTTACCAGGGGAATGCCAAAGAGCTCAAAAAGCTTCTGCAATAATTTTCAACACATTTGACAATTTAGAGCACGATGTTTTGGAAGCATTCTCTTCCATTTTGCCTCCTGTCTATTCCATTGGTCCATTGCATTTACTCATAAAAGATGTGACAAATAAGGAATTGGATTCAATTGGGTCCAACCTATGGAAGGAAGAGCCAGAGTGTTTGGAATGGCTAAATAGTAAAGAACCCAAAAGTGTTGTTTATGTTAATTTTGGAAGTATCACTGTTATGACAAGTGAACAAATGATTGAGTTTGCTTGGGGATTAGCTAATAGTAAAATGCCTTTTTTGTGGGTCATAAGGCCAGATCTTGTAGCTGGTGAAAATGCTGTTTTGCCTCTAGAGTTTTTGGAAGAGACCAAAAATAGAGGTTTATTATCAAGTTGGTGTCCACAAGAGGAAGTTTTGAGTCATTCATCAATTGGAGGGTTTTTGACACATAATGGTTGGAATTCAACGTTGGAAAGTGTGAGTGGTGGTGTTCCAATGATATGTTGGCCTTTCTTTGCTGAACAACAAACTAATTGTAGATTTTGTTGTAATGAATGGGGCATTGGTTTGGAGATTGAAGATGCTACGAGGGATAAAATAGAGATTCTTGTGAAGGAGTTAATGGAAGGAGAAAAGGGTAAAGAGATGAAAGAAAAAGCTTTGCAATGGAAGAAATTGGCACACAATGCTGCTTCTGGTCCTCATGGATCATCATTTATGAATCTTGAGAACCTCATTCATGATGTTCTCCTCAAGTGAAGTAAACAGTTGATTTAGAATTTGATGAATTTATCTTGTAAAATTAATTTGTTTTAGTGATGTGTGTATGAGTGAATTTTTTTTTTTTTTTGAGAAACTATTTTTGTTTAAAAAGTGATTTTATTATAATTAGTTATATTTGGATACTATAGATTTTTTTTCGAATTTTTTAATTGTGAAACAAATTCCAGATCATATTACACACTCAAACATAGTAGGAGGTTTTTATTGTTTTAAGCAAACATACTAGGAGGTTATATTGGAATATGCTATCTTAATGTCTCAAATTTCAAATTTGCAAATAGACGAAACTCTCTCTCTCTCTCCCTCTCTCTCTCACTTAAATTACTCATTCTCTAAGGAAAGAAAATGTGTGTGGCATTTGATTTGACACGAATGGAGCTTATTGCACCATGAGTTGGATACTAAGTGACAATTAGTTAAGAACAATTAGATTAGAAGGTGATAACTTGCGTAGAAAGTAATCTACTTTGACAGATAGAGTTAGCAATCTAACACATGTCATACATGATAGGTTTGAACCCCGAACTTTTCATATATTATGTATTGTTCCTATCAACTGAGATAAGCTTATGAGGACATGTCATATATGATATGCTAACACGGAGAACAATTTATGTATATACACATCTTATAATACCTTCGATAATTAATCAGGATCATTACTTTTCATTCACTTCTTTCTATTCATAATATAGTATTAGTATCCTTCTCTAAGAGAGATAAAAGTTGTGATGATTTAGTTACGGTGTTTGTTACGTTTCCATCCGCCATTGATGCGTGCTTCTCAAGCTTCAAGTTTATTTTTTTCCTTCTATTTTTCTTTGAAGATTCATCGTCTTTGTTTTCTTTGGTTTTCTTCGATTTTCAATCTTGATTCCTTATCAAGATTCAGTTTTTCAATGATTCTTCATCAAATTTCTTCATCGTTTCTTTGTTTTTTTTTTCCATATCATCACACCTCCTCGTCAAATTCCCCCTTCAAACAACAACAACAAGCTCACACTAATCCTATCTTCTTTGTTCATCCCGGTGAAGGTCCAAATTCAAATCTTGTCACTCCACCACTAAATGGTTCCAATTATTTGGCATGCAATCGTTCTATGCATCGTGCTTTGGGAACATGGAATAGATTGCGCTCACTGGTAGATCAGTACCAATCTGATGACTAAATTTGTCAAGTGTACCAAACCATTTTAAATGTATAAAGTGATAAGTAAAATAGTTTCCACAAGGATTGTCTTTTCAACTAAGCAACTAACTAAAGTTATTAAAACATAAAATAAAAGCGAATAAAGTAAATAAAAGTGAGTTGTCAAGTTTGATTTGATTGTGCAAAGCAGTTGAGTTTTGATTGCAGAAAAGTAAATGTTTCGGATTGCACAACTAAGTGGTGGTTATGATTCCTCGAATCTCCTCTATTTACTTGTTGGATAAAATACAAGTAATTATCGGTTATGAGATAAAAGTTCTATTTAAGTGATGAATGTGGGCCACAGGACACATGGCAATATGGCATAACACCATTGGACACCTTACAACGGCTATATGAGCCTAAAAACTCTAAATAGAGATCAAAGGCTCAACACTACTTGCACCATTGCAAAGCATACAAGAAAACAACTGAAATTGTTTAAAACTCTTGCATTCGAATTGATCATCACTGAAGACTATTTTTTATCTTCTTTGTAGTGTAAATCAATTCTCTTTGTTATCTCTTTTAAAGATAACTTCTTTTTCTTCCTCTTTTGTTTGATTCTCAAACATTCAAACTTCACACAAATTGTAATCAAAGTCTCATCTAGCTTTAGGGGGTACTAAAGTGTTAGTTTGAGCAAAGGTTGTATGAGTCTAAGTAGGTAACTTAGCAACAAGGTGCAAGCCTGCTGATGTTTAGAGAATACAGGTTGTGTAACTGTTCAGGTGAACAAAGATTGTAAGGTGCAGTATTTGAGAGGTTATCTCAAGCATCATAGTGGAAACTCTCACAAGATTGTGAGGAGTGGACTAACCCACATTTGGTGAACCACTATAAATCTTTGTGTGTTGATTCTCTCTTCCCTATACTCTTTACTTACTGCAAACACAAACACATTTACTTTATTAAATTGTTTTTGCACTCAGACATCAGAACGTTCGGAAGTCTGCTATTAACTTAACCATTCCAAGTTTCAACTTGAGAATTACTTTTTAAGTTACATGATAATTTTTAAAGGGTCACAATTCA
>Ga0315915_1007355_pt1 | contig 13198 bp, 5 predicted proteins | sample MpolbnodulesMG_FD_207738 | JGI IMG/M metagenome (GOLD analysis project Ga0315915, IMG submission 207738) | Medicago polymorpha root nodule microbial communities from Los Angeles, California, United States - branched nodules | ecosystem: Host-associated > Plants > Roots > Nodule | place: USA... | reverse complement strand
GAGTTGACTTTATTTCTTTCTAAACTAAGACCTTATTAAGTCTAAATCTTAAATTAACATTTTTGTAAACAACCAATTTTACAATCTTAATGGTTAGAATCTAAAAATCACATTTTTAATCGAGTCTTTAATTCTCTCTATGTGTTTTTATTTTATTTTTTATAAAACACTATAGATATTTTGATTTCCATAATCTCAAATATTTTTTTATCTCCTTTAAATTATTTCGTGTTTACGGGTTAAATCTATAATGTGATATACTTTTTTCTTATATATTATAATTCATATGACCCGTGCGATGCACGGGTCGATGGTCTAGTAAGAGATAAAAGCATTTGAGAAACAAAGAAAATTGCTAGTAGGCCAAGACCACCAAACGCCCGCAACAAATAAATTAGAGATTATGGATAATGTGTTTTGTAATCACATGCTTGTGTTATTTAATTTTGTAATGTTGAGTGGTTCTTTCCAATTGGAATGCACAAGTTGTAACAATTAAAATAAAGGATAGCATTGGTACGAAAGAAGAGAATTAAATCCAATTTCACACATAGAGAGCAACACCAACCTAAAAAACTACAAAGTTTAAGGGAAATATTCAATATGGTCTTTGAAATTATCGATCCGTTATTAGGTTTGTCTAAAATCTAAATCCACACATTTTTACATGTGAAGAAGTGAAAAATCCGAAACTTGAACCCATACTCTCATAAATAATATCTCGGATGGCTATTAGTTGAGCTACAATTGGTTGCTTCTCTAGTATTTTTCTTAACATGCCTAGATATCCTTTGTTATTTTCTCCCGTTTTTTATGTACCTGAAACAAAGATATATATAAAAGATAACAAGTGGTTTCTTTTCCTCTTCTTCTTTAAGAATAACTATTCTTCGTCAAATAGTAACAAATATTTTAAGTTTACTGTTCTTAGTTTATGTTTCTCTTTTATATTTCTCCCCACAAAACTAAACATGGTGTGATTATCTTGGGCCAAAGTTAGGCCTAGGGGGGATGCTTCTGGTGCTTTATTCCATGACCCCAGTAATGTAATGAGCTATTGTGCTGTGAAAGTCAATAACTATTACTCATCATGGTGGCGGTCTTCAATTGTGGGTAGCCAAATCTGGTATTTCATTCAATGTTTATTGCATACAAGCTACCCCTTTTGGGATTATTGCAGAGAATGGGAATGGGACCAAGGGGAAAAAATGGTTGTTTCGTATGGCTAGTTTTCAAGCAGCTGGTTGCATGTATATTGTGTAACTGTAATTTTCATGATATTATTAGTTGTTATTATTTCCTTTGTAGTGTGAGGTCCACAAACTTTGGATGTGGTTAAATTGCAGGATAATACTTGGGTGACATTGTGGTTGGTGATATTGGCCTACCATAATGTCACACGTGTACAACTCCATAGCATTTCCATTGTGAGAAATTACGTATATAAAAATATTTCAGGATGTCTAGCTAGAAATGTGTTTTATAAAACTAGTAATTAATTCGAATTAAGTTAACATTAGTAAGTACTAATATAAATTAAAGTTAAGTGAGTTTGTAATATGACTCTCACTTAAGACAATAATCACTTAGATTATTGCATAAAAAAATATCTACTTGCTAATTCGGAAATTTGTTTAATAACAAACCCGAAAACTCTAGTTTTATTATGTTGATGCTTATTTTGATAGGGAAAGGAACATAGTGGGAATTGATATGAGGTCAAGGACCAATTTGGCATAATGTGAGAGATATGATTCACATTATTTTCCCTATTCTTGATATTCATATCATGGGTCAAGCAATTCGGCTGTAGATTATTACTCAAGATGTGTGCTCTTATGCCCCTTTATTGCTTTTCGGTTTCCAAAATTTCCGATTTTGCCCCTGAACATAGCGTTCGTGAAATAGGAACTGAAGCGTTTGAGAGTTATCTCTCGTTCGCCGAGTTTCGGGAGTTATCTTTTGAACAGTTCAAAATATATGACGGAATAAAACCATTGTTTCAATTGTGTTTTTATAAGTTGTTTTTATAAGTTTCAAAGGCCGTAAAACAGTCAAATTTTCTGAACACCCATTTCTTCATCTAAATATTGATTCCCAACAAATCCTCATATCTATTGCCACATTTCCTCTACCACATAGCAAGTAAGTGTTAACATCTCTCACTTTGTTTGTTTTTTTTTTTTTTGAACTATAGGATTGTATACATTGTTGATGAAATATAATATGTTTAGGGGTTGTTGATCATTTTTAGAGGTTGTTTGTTTGTTGATCCAAAACACTTTAACAATTGCTGCAACTATGTTCTCGAACCTTTGATAGTCTTTTTATATAGTTGACGTGTATTGTAAATTTGTTTTGTATTTGTTAAATTGTTTTCCCTTTTATCTTTCAAAGTCGACAAAATAATTTTTGGTTGCACATTATTCATTGTCAAACTTTGTCTCTTCCGCATTTAAACAACCGTTCGTTATATGACCTTCTAACTTTAACTCAATCTTTTGATTATGCAATCCATAAACAACACTAGACTCCATTGTTTTGATGCCTTAAAATAAACACGCAACCTAAATGGACATCCACATTTCCTTGAACCTATGTCTTCTCATTTCAACTTCTAATTCCATAATATTAACCATCTCTTTCACAACCCAATATAAAAATTATTTCCTGCGTCCAAAACCACAATCCGATTTATTTGTTTTTATAGTAAATCTTGTCTTTTTTGCCTGACACCAAGTCCGCTAATCAACTCTTCTCAATCTTCATATTTCGTTTGAGGGACAAAATATTTCACATTATCAATAAAGTAATTCTCAAGATCTGATTTTGAAACAATGGGAGATTCAACCATATCTACGTATATATCACAAATAAATTAAAAAATCAAACAGTTAGATACTAAAACATCTTACAAAAATAAAAAATTGTCCAAAAACATAGTGGTTTGGTTCGTAACTCCCCGACTCATATACATTATGGTTCATGAGTTCTTTCTTGAATGTTATATTTAACTAGTAAAAAAAAAAACAACAGAAACAAAATGTAAATGATCCTTCTAAGTTTAAAGAGTGGGAATGACCCTATTTCATGGAAGGATTATGATGAAGAAACCCCAAAATCACACAAAAATCACAAAGTTTGAGAGAGGTATGAGGTTGAGTGTATTTCATGGAAGGATTATGATGAAGAAACCCCAAAATCACACAAAAATCACAAAGTTTGAGAGAGGTATGAGGTTGAGTGTAAAAGTATAAATGAAAGTACAATCTCACTATTATGACATATAAAATGACTGATTCAAAACATAACTCTTAAAACTCAGCCGTTCGTATCTCCTAAACAATAAGACCAAAGCAGAACGAGACATATAGGGGTCTTAGAAGCAACGACTAAAATGGTTTTGATGAGGTTATATATTGAGACTGGATTTCAAGTTGATAGTTGACATATGGCAGTTCGGTGGTTGGTTATGGTTACCTTTGGGCTTTATCTGGGAGTTTGGAGGAATGGAAAAAATAGAGAAATTTTTCACAATTTTAGAAAAACTATTTTAAAATTAATGCTTATATTAATATAATTTTAATTTTAAGCATATTGTAACAACATAGAATGAATTCAAAAAATTCATATAACCCTCTAAAATCCTCCTCTAATACAAATTTTGAGTTCCCTAAAATTAATAGGATTTTTTTTTTGGGTAAACCAAAGATATCCTTCACGAACAATTGTGTAGACTAATCTCTTCAAGGTACTCAAGCCCATTTAAAGGATTGATCTCTTTCAACCAATATTTTTTCGTATACGATCAGAAATCAACCTCTTAAAAAGATTTTGTACTATGAAGAAAAATTGATAAAAAACAATAAATTTAGGTGTATTGTTTAGTTTAATTCTATCCACTTTCATTTTTTTTAACACTCTTGTTTTAGTGGAAGGGCTGAAGGGGTAGTGTTAACCCGAAGTTCGACTATAAAATAAATATGAATGTTCATAATAACCTTAATTCATTTATACTATTTATAACCTTTTCACTATAATTAACTTTACTTTAATTTAGGGATTAATTAAGTTTACGTTTTTTAAAAAAAAATATTGCGAGAAGATCTTGTTAGTCCTCTAAAAAGAAGAAGATCCGTTTAGTTATAATTTTTTTTGTTATCTTTAAATATTGAAAGAAGTAATTTTTTTCTATGACAAAATAAACTTTATTCAAATGCTAAAATAAGAGTACAAACAAATTGAATACGAATTGAGAGATTCTCTATCTACGTTTTGAAAGTCAAATACATCATATTTCTTTTTTTAATAGTGTTAGTCAAATACATCATATTAATATACATAGGAATTTCAGAAATAAAAAGTAAATTAAAAGCCAAACTCTTAATTTTAACGGGTGCACTTTGAAATGACCAATTTAATCATATGTTGACAAGTCTTTTACACAGCTGAGAGAATGTTAAACACCATGATAGCCACAATAAGTTTCTTACTCAAAATACGATACCGATTAAAAAGTCACTTTCAAACATTTCATCAAACATGTTGAGTACAAATTTAAAACAAATTAAAAATAACAATAAAACATAAGAAAAGAAACATAACAAGAAAATCCTTAAAAACTAAAGCATAATTATAATTATTAGATTAGACAAACTGAAAGGAGATGGAGTAACTGAAAGACAAAACTGATACGTTTTTTACCATCGGTCACGCATCATCTTAAACCAGAAAGTTTTATAGTTCTGGTGAGTTTAATTAAGTTAATAAAGATAATACAAAATATATATAAGGTCTGGGTTCAAACCCCAACCACTCAAATTCAACAAAAAAAAATAGGTTTTATAGATTTTAATTAAGATCTTATTATCTAATAAATACTAAGATTCTATTATTGATTACTTTCTCAAGTTGTTTTTATTAACTCACTTGTTTTTTTCTCTAAAAGAACACATGTAATTTTATACTACATAGTACTAAACTAAATCATATATTTATTGATGATGCAAAAAACATAGTAAATAAATCTGATACTAAATAAAATATAGTAAAAACAAATTTGCCGACAATAGAAAGCAATGACCCACCACAGACTTTTGCAATCAATATGGTTCGTTCTTTACCACGCGTCTTGTATCTAACCCCTATATCCTTCCCTTTAACGGCGACGATTTTTCACAAAACTGATACGTCAATGCTCTATCATGATTTTTTCGTCAGAACTTCTCAGTTTTCTGACACTAAATTAAAAGGACATTTTTGCCCTCATAACGACCATTCCTTCATAACTTTCTTTCATTTTTTATGTCATAAATATATTTTTTCTACTTTTGGTGTAGGACAGTTATTACTTATTATTTTAATTTGAGTAGGGTTTAGTGGGATGTATTGTAGGGTGGACGTGGTGGTCCATCAAGAGAGAGCATGTCACCTACTCATCGTTAACATGGTAGTATTGAGACTTTGGAGTTTAACCCAACACAATTCTTAAATGGTGTAGTATGGTACCATTGCATTTGCAACAATCATAGTCAAAATTCCACAATAAATGGTTGTTAATCTTTTCGTGTTTATTACTAGCAAGTGGCTATAAATTTTACATTAATTTTAGTTAAATTCTTATTGCTTCACCCTACAAATTTTTCACTTTTGTTTCGTTTAGATTTTATAATTATAGGATAGGATTCAAAGCATGTCAATATAAAAGACATCCATAACCTCTTTCTCTCATTTCTAAAGTAGTAAAGTCTCTCTTTTTTTTTTCTTTTTTTTTAACCTAAAACCTCCCAAATTTAAATTTTGCTACATTGTGTCATATTTTAAGTTAAGTTGCTCAAATCCATGACATTTGATACGTTTTCAACCACTAAATAAAAGGTTAATTAGTTCTCATTTAATCAAATATTTGGTGTTTGATTTGTGATTTTCTTTTGGGATATTGGTTTCGCTCGGATTCTTAAAACCGAAAAAATATTGTATGGCATTTTAGTTTTTTAAAACTTGAAATACGTTCAAGGTTGCAAAATTGTTGATTTCTCTTTGAATTTGTGAACATTTTAGATGTGGACACACAAATTGGCCGCATTTGAGTTATATGATGAGCATGACTGCCTCGACTAGGCAGGATCGCACGAGGCAACGTCGAGATATATTGTGATATCATATACAATCTAGATAGTAATATGAGTGCCAGAATAGCGAAAAGCTTATAGTAAGTGGTCCAATAGATATTAGATAGACTCTGATATCTTTTTGAGCTTTGGAGTTCGGTCTAACTCAACCATTCCAAATGACATGTAAGGTAAGAACTACCTCCACTTATAAACATATAATTAACTAACTATATAGTTCAATATGAAAAATATTGAACTGTTCAATTTTTTTTTAATAAAACAATATAAATTCACCATTTTAAAAATATTGATAACTACCTACTTTGCAATTATTGAAATCACTTTTAAATAAATTTTTGTGGTGAAACTTAAATAAAATTGTGACTATAATGTAAAGGAATACATAAAAATTATACAAAACTTATAAGTAAGTTTTCAAAGAAGTTAAATTAAAGCTTAGACAATTGACCGTAACCGAATCATAAGCGATTGAATCATAGTAAGACCTCAAATATATAGTCATGTCATATCACATCCAATACATAAATATTTAAAAAATCTTATTCAAACGATAAAACTATCTACGTAGATAAATAATGGTGCAAAAGAATGACACGACAAGAATGTTGTTGTATTAGTAGATAATATCCAAATGTGAAACTTTAATAAAATTGTGAATAATGTAGAAGAATACATAAAAATTATGCAAAAATTAAAAGTAAGTTTCTAAACAATTTGTAATAAATATTTTAAATACTATTTAAGTAAATAAATAAGTTTCACAAAAAACTAACTTAAAACATAGATGACTGACTGTAACCGAACTATAAACAATTGAATCACAGTAAGATCTTAAATATATTTTCGTGTCATATCTCATGACTCATCCAATACGAGCCATTTAAAAAATTATATTAATACCATAAAACTATCTATATGTGTGGATAAAGAATGGTGCAAATGAATGACATGACAGGAATGTTCTTCTATCCATAGAAAATATCCAAAATATGCAAAACTCAAACAATATAAAATTACATACTTATGCACGTAAAAAGGTTTAGATGGATATTGAATAGAAAATCAACCCTGTGTCGTGTGATAATATTATTTCTTAAAATTGGTAAAAAGAAAATATTAGTTCCTAAAATATAATATGTTAAATATAAAATATTGATAATATGAGACATAGAATATTGATATAACTGTCGATAAATCTTACCTCAACTGGTAAAATACCGAAATTGTTAGGTCGGACAGTGACGGATCCAGAAATGTTGACTTGCGGGGGCAAAATTTTATATGATAAATATTTATAAAAATTTTCTAACAATACAAAAGTGATGTAATAACAACATCATTATCATTGAGCAAAATACTCAAGATTATAAACACTATTCTATTATATATTAGAAAAATTAAAGACACGTCAACATTCACAAATTAAAATTGTTCTTTACGTGTCTTTATATTTAAAAAATGGGAAATGTTAACTTGTGCCCTTGGGGCATAAGTTAAGAAGGTAAATGTAGAAAGTTTTTCTTAGAACGTGTGCCTTCAATGTCTCAAACGTTGCAAAAGTTAAACTTTCAATATAAAATTTATTTTTAATTTCCTTTTTAAGCTCCTTAACTTGTGCCCTAAGGACACAAGTTAACATGACCCTTAAAAAATATGGTAGAAATTATTCAAAATTTCATCTCAAATGTAATTTAAATGTGTAAATTTTCATTTAATGAGGATAATCTATTATTTTAAGGGGGGTCAATCATTAAAATATCAAAGATTTAACAAATATAATCGGAAGAGTAGTGTGGGAAGTTGCCCCCAAACCACTCTACTTAGATCCGTTCAGGTCGGACATTGTGATTGAAGTTTGAATCTCAACTCCTCTACTTGTGTATGTGGGTTTTTCATGACTATTGTCATTTCGTCTATCTACAATTAATTTTATATAACTTGTTTGTTCAATTTTTTTTATATAACTTGTGAAAAAAGATATCTCTGTGTAAATATTCTTGACACAATTGATTAGGAGTATCTTTGAGATGTAATTGTAGTGACGGGCTTTTCACAAAAGTGGATTGCTTGGATTATGCTGTGTGTAGAGATTGTTGATTATTTAGTTATTATCAATGGAGATCCAGTTGGTCCTATTAATCCTAGTAGAGGCCTTCATCAAGGAGACCCATTATTACCATACACATTTATTCTTTGTTTAGAGGATCTCTCAACACTTGTATCTCGGTTAAGAGAAAATGAGATATTCATGGGACCAAAATTTGCAGGAATGCACCGATTATTTCTCATCTTCTTTATGTAGAAGAATATTTCTTATATTCCAAAGCAGGAGAAAACAAAGCTCTATAACAATGAAAATTATTTTATTCACTTATGAAACACGTCACGACAAGCCATCTATTTTAAAAAATAAAAATATATTGTAGCATAAATGTTCAACAAGATCTCAAAACCTCCATTACAAATATTTTTGGTGTCCAGAAAGTTTTGGGGATTGGAAAGTACCTTGATTTTCCTTCTATGATTGGAAGAAGCAGATAAGCTACTTTTATTAAGGATAAAGTCTAGAAAAAAAGTCAATTATTGGAGCAACAAAAATCTATCTCAACTAGGTAGAGAAATTCTTATTAAGCGTATCTTGCAAGCTATTTCATCTTATATCATGAGTATCTTTCTCATCCCTTCCTCACTTAGCGATGAGAATGGGAAAAATGATGAGCTCGTTTTGGTGGGCGGGTCATAATAGAACACTACCAAATGGAATACATAAAATATATATGCACAAGAATTATGATGGTTTGGGTTTAATTAGTAAACAAGATTGGAGCTGGAAATTAGTGTCAGACCCAAGAAGCTAATTAGTCATGAGAATATTCAAAGCTAAATATTTTCCTAGAAGTGGCTCTCTTGAAGCAAGCATTGGTCACTATCAAAGTTATGTATGGAGGAGTATATAGAGTGCAAAATTTGAGGTTCATGAAGGTGCGTTCAATGGAGTATTAGTTCCGGTTATAATATGCCTATTTGGTAGCAAAATTGACTACATGACGGGTCCATGCATATTTAATTCAGCATCAAATTTGGATATGTCCTTCAATGACATCAGAGCTTTCTGACCTCATGATAACTAATATGAAGGCTTGTGATTTGGAATGGTTCATGATCTACTAGGGGATGAAGCTTCCACTAAGATTTTTCAAACTATACTCTCTGAATCAGTATTGAAGACAAGGTTGTGTGGAAACACGAGCAAAATGGTGTATACTTGGTGAAAAATGTTTATCATTATTGTGTAGATGAAGCCATTGACACGAAATACCTTTGTGTTCATGGTATGTGGCACCTTATATGGCGAGAAAAAAATTCCTAACCCAAGATCAAGAACCTTAGTTTATATAAATTGTCTTGATCATTACAAAAATTGCATCTGGTTAATGTGGATATTGAACTAGATTCTAAATATGTGGTGGATAAGTTTAAAAAGTAGAGAGCTAAACACCTCTAATTTAAGTGCAATTGTAAAAGATTGTAGACTTATTCACACTACTTACTTTAGAAACTCCTAGGTTGGGCTTATTAATTAAGAGATAAACTAATAAAATTACTCACACTCCAAAAAAAAAAAAAACCACATCCCTGACTAGTTTCCATATTTTTATCAATATTCTTACATGTATGTAGACATGGCAACGAGGCAGGGCGGATTTAAGCATCTCCATCTCCATCTCCGCTTCTATGCACCTGCCTCTAAACCATATTAGGGGGAAAATTGAGCACCCAACCTCGTCCCCAATGGAGACGGGTCTCCGGGCCCAACCCTGTCTCACCCGCGAAAACTCTATTTTTTTAAAAATATTTAAAAAATGAATATTTTTTCATAGCAAAAAAAAACAATAATTATATAAATAATTAAAGATCTAATAAACTTTTTTCAAAATAGCAAAATAATTATAATAAATATGTTTCTAAAGAGTAATAATATATTAAAAATAGGTTGGTGTTTATGGAAATAAAATTATGAAATTTAATAAAGTAGTTTTAAAAAGCGGGTGCGGGGCGGGTTTAAGCATCCCCCGTCCCCGTACTAAAAGCCTAAACTTCCCTCACACCTGCATCCGAACCTAGTTAAATCGGCTTTTCCTCTTTAAATTCGGGCGGGGTGGCCGGGTCTGGACGGGGGTGACTTTTGTTGCCATGTCTACATGTATGCATATTTTTGACTCCCTATTTCAATTATTTATGGCTTTTAGTTTTCCCTCATTTTGGGGTCAACTTTAATGACGTGTCCAAATCATGATGTCGCAAAACACATGTGAACATTATATCAATATGTACTCTATCACGTCATCAACAACGTAAACATATCATTAAAATTGACTTTAAGATCAGATAAAAGATCACCGCTTAAAAAACTTGATATAAAGGAAAAAAAAACTAAACTTTAAATATGATATCAAAACTTTATAAAGTAAAAAAATGGTACCAAAAATACATTCAGACATTTTCTTTTAAATCACAGCCATTCAACAATATCTCATATAATACCATCATATCATATCTTTATCTAAAATATGTAAACATATACTATATCACCTAAATGTTACAAAAACAAAAACCATCTGCCTAATAAGATTTTTTAGCCAAAATAAAACCAGATAAGATTTTGTTTTGATAAAAATCTACCTAAAAGATACAATTGACTGATTGTATAAACCTTTACTTTAATAATCTTTTATTAGAGTGTCATGCCGTACCACCATGTAATTATTTCAAATCTTTTTTGAAGAGGTAATTATTTCAACGTTGAACACAAGTTGAATTGTCAACTCCAAATCTTGTGACAACTGTTCACAAAAAATAAAATAAAATCCAAAGTACATAGATCTCATAACCTGAGAATAAAATCTACGGTTGAATTGCTACCTAACATCATTGGCATCTACTTTTCAGGCCAATTAATTTTTCTTAAACAGTCCAAAACATGTTAAATTAAAAATAATTAAGTTATTTTAGTGACAAGAAATCTAATATCATAAATAATGAATCTCTTCTAACTTAATTAAATCTTCTAAGTTTGAGTTCAGTTTTAAAAATGTAATAATAATAAACACCTTTTAAATTAAAAAAATTGAATTCAACTCTAAAAATACAACCGTCTATTATAATCATACTTGATTAATTCGATGAATTATTCTCCGGAGTTAAAAAAAATACTAAGATAATTAATTATTAGTGATTGCAATCCACGCGCCAAATATAACAGTAATAAATCTTGTCTCACGTAAACACACTGATGAGTTGCCACGTGGAGGGTAAAAGCGGTACAAAAAATTTAATGTTCGTACACGCGCGTAAGAACCTTACTTTATTAATGTTTTTTGTTGTTGTTAATGTTATTGTCGGGTTTCACATTCAAAGATCCAAAATGTTGCAAACTTTGCAGAATTTTCCATCCAATTGGAATATTATTATTATATAATCTTTTTTCATAGATTTCACATTGAACAAAATTCTTCTCAATTTTATCTCTGATTCTCTCTCTCTTTTTTTTTATTATTTATATTTTAATTTTCATTGGAATTTTTTTACCTTTTTAACATCTAGGTGAGTTAATTTCAGTGTTCTTAACTGATTTCATCTTAAAAGCTTAAAGGGTCATCAGGGTTTGATTGAAAACTAAATTTTTTTTATCTTTCTATTTCAACGCTATTCAGATGCCAGAAAATAGACAAGTTTTCAAGAATGCTGGTTCTAATCCATCTGGTGATAACATTGAAGGTAATTCAATGAATGATTGATTTTTCTTTGAATTTTTTGTATTTTGTGTTATGATTTGTTGTTTATGATGTTTTTCTTGTTCTGATCATCATTGTTTTGGTTGGAAATATTTTGTTTTCATTGATGCTGATGATGGTGATGATGATGATGTGTTTCTATTTTTGGTAGAATGAATTTGATTTGAATGATTTCTATTTTTGTTTTGTTTATGATTATTGATTCATGCAATGTTGTATCGTGAGAGGTTTGATTTGATGATTATTTTGAAACTATGAGTTAACTTGTGTGAGTGAAAAAGGTTTCATTTCATGAATAGAAAATTATTATTATTATATTATGATTCCATGTTTACTTGCCTAGAATCAAGTGTTATTATACTTGATCGCACATGGTTTTACAAAATTTGTGTACTTTGCTTTATGATGCAATAAAGGGTCGTAATCGTAATCTGCGTATTTTGATTTTAAATTCTGTATGACAGTTTTGAATTTCTGATCTTGTTTAATTGTATTGTACTGTGAGTGTGGTAATTTGAGTTATTACTGCTTGAATTTGTTGGAATGTTTGTTGAGAGATTGTGCAAAATTTGTCTGATTCCTTTGTGATTTGTATTGCAGAAGCAATTCGGCGTTTGAAAATCAATAGTACTCGAGAAAGAGATGCTGTGCCTCAGTCAATGCCTTATCCGGATCGACCTGGTGAACCTGACTGCGTATATTATTTGAGGACTGGAATGTGTGGTTACGGGAGTAACTGCCGCTATAATCACCCTGCTAACATTTCACCTGTAATGGAGCTCTTTCTTTTCTTTCCTTTTCATGATTTTTCTTTCTGGATAGATATGAAGCAGTTTCTTACGTCAAATATTTTATGAACATGTAGTTTGTGGAATTGTAATCTTGTTTAATTTACTCATTGGTTTTATTATTCGTAATTTAGGTAAAAGTTTCTCATACTTTATTAGATTTCAGGTTACTCAATTTGGTGAAGAACTTCCTGAGAGAGTTGGGCAACCTGATTGTGAGGTATGCTTATTTTTGGTAACTAAAAATGTATTTGTTGTCAATTTTCTTTCCCTCGTTTTGAACGGTGCTCCATGAAACCGAATGTGGATGTGGTTTATGCAAGAACTTTAAGAGTGAATTCAAGAATAGGCCTTTTTTTCCTTGAACAAATTCACTTTTTACATATGATGTTTTACTATTTTCCTCTGACAGAAGTCTTAAATCCCTTTTGCACTTAATTTTTGTCCTTTTGTGGTCTCTTATTTCCATTCAACCCTTTCA
>Ga0315915_1007353_pt1 | contig 13200 bp, 12 predicted proteins | sample MpolbnodulesMG_FD_207738 | JGI IMG/M metagenome (GOLD analysis project Ga0315915, IMG submission 207738) | Medicago polymorpha root nodule microbial communities from Los Angeles, California, United States - branched nodules | ecosystem: Host-associated > Plants > Roots > Nodule | place: USA... | reverse complement strand
TGCTTTGCTTTGCTCGTGATCAGAAATATTTCTTCTACAAAGGTTCTGCTCTTCAAGAGGTAAACACATGAATCTTAAAGTGTTTAAGTTTCTATTTGATTTGTGATTAATGATTTAATCAAGATCTATTTTCAATGGGATTTCTTCCGCAAAGAGGATTAAAATTTTGAAAAACCCCTCTTAAAATCCCTTCAGTCTTAACAAATTCATCCAATCTGTTGTCAATGGTGGTAGGGTATTCCTACCAAAAATGCTTGAACTTGAGGGACTATGTACATTGTGCATTGTGAATAGATTTGCTTGGTCTACAAATAGGGAAGCACTATTACGTACATCTGCCATTAGTGACGTTGGCATACCATACGGTTGTTCCCTCGAAACATTCTGCATATTTACATTTCGATCATCAAGTCTAGGCCTGTTTGAAGGAGCACTAGTACTTGGCATGCTGGTAGTCGAAGGAACACCAGTGGTGAATGGGGGTATAACGATTCCCATTTCTGGTCGTGTCATTTGAGCGGACATAGAAACGGTTGAAGGAGCAGTTACTACCATTTCCGTCGAGCTTGGCATAGCCATGGTTGCCCCTACAGAGGTTGACATGTTTAAATCTCCTAAAGGAGAGGTCGCTTGTAAAGGTGGTGCTTGTGAAGATGATTGTGAAGAGGATGAACTGGCATGAGCCCTAGATTTACCACTTCTCAAATACATACACAAACAATCTTGGTGTTTTTAGCAATAAAGTTACCTAGAAATAGTAACAAAATCCTAAAAACCGATCTCTTCAAAGAGATAGATTTTTGAAAAAGTTTTTGAAAATGGTTTTTTATTTTGAAAATCAATTGCACAAACTGGGTCCCACTGGTCGTGCCAATTTGTTTGCCTGTGATTTTGGCAAACGGGGGCTAAATCTGATTATTACAAGCGAGATCGAACTAGAAATCTCAAGACTGTTGTGCAAAGGATTTTTATAGGAAAAGGTTTTGAAAAAAGGTCACGAGATGCACGCAGGTTGCTTAGAGAGCAGGACATATTTGAATTGAAAGGCACTGTCTCTCGACAAATGTCGACCATATTAAATGAGCCTGTCAAATTTACAGGCTAACACCAGTTCTGCATATTGTCAAGACTTTTTGCATCAAAATTATCAACAATGATTCTGTTTTTTTTTAGGGATAGAGTGAGGAAATTGGGACAAATACCTCAATCTCATTATCACCCTTATCTTAGCATCTTCATTTAACAATGATTCAGTAAGAATTCAGACATTCCTAGATGATAGTTTTCACATGAAATGTTTTGTTCTTTTACAATTTTGTGCCTTTACTTCACATGTAGTTTTACTTCACATATAGTTTTCACAAGGTGTAGTTTCTGAAATTGGTAGTTATTATTCTATTTGTTGGATTTGTTCTATGTTGGATGGTAAGAATTATGGGTTATGATTGTCTTGATAATTAGTTTTAAGTTATTTATGATGAATTATACTTTTAATGTGCTTCAATATGTTGTTCATAAGTTGAATTAGTGGAATCTGAAATAATCTCATCTTAATCCATACAAAATTTTGAGAAGTTTACTAATATTTTATCAATTATTCATTAGATTATTAGACTAGACTTTTATGTCATATCTTGTTGTTAGTTGTTTTCTCTTATTGTTTCTTTGTAACTAAGGTTAAATGGAAAGCAAATGGCTATTAAGCTCCTGTAAGTATCAACCTTGAAATTATTCAAAAATTTTGTTTCAAGTCTGTTTTTGTTAGGCCACAGTTTTGATTTTTATCTTTTTGGGAACTGTATTTAGGTCAAGACTCAAGAATTGTTGTGAAATTTAGAGTATTGGATATTCATGAAAATAACATTATAGAACAACGCTATACAAGCAAGTTTTATTTTTTCCCTTTCTCTTGATCAACAAAATTAAAGAATATTGAGATAAATTTGAACTATGGGCTTCTTCAAACATTTAATAGGAAAGTTTCTTCTTTTTATATCATGGCCTATGTTGTTGTAATCCGAATGGAGTTGTATGGTTCATATTAAGTACAACCACTATGGGTATTAAACACGGGAGGTTATAGGTATCCAATTTAAGATTAAAGTTTTATATTCCTCAAACATGGGGCTATAAATATTTAATTTATGTTTCTATTTATAATGAAGGTATAATCAATCATTATGTTATTAACATTTGTATTCAATATATTGGATATATTTAAATAATATAGACAACAAATTTTATTTATTAGAAATATAAATTTATATTTATTAATATTTTTCATTCATTTCTTTTGTAGTGGCATTTGGAGCCATCAAGCCATGTTGAATCTATTGTTGAGAAACACTTTTTTTTATTAGTTTATCGTTTATTTATGTAATATTTATTTTTGTGATGTGGTTATTTGATGATTATTTGACAATGTTGTGTAATGAAACTAAAGTAAATTAAATAGTATGTCGTTGGTTAACATTTTGATTTGCAACATGATACTCATTAAAATTATTGATGAATTATATTATATATTAAGTTTTATGCATTATATTTTGAAAGTTAACATTTGCTCATTACAATAAAACTCATTTTCGCCCGTCTGTTGCACGGGTCGAATACTAGTATCAAAAATATAGAGAGATGAAGATAATATAAATAATATTTATTGTAGCCTTATTTCATTTCATTATCATTATTTTACACTATAAATATATAACTAAAAAGTTCTTGAAATTATAGAAAGAAAAAAAAATCATTTATTGGTTGGCAAGAAAATAACTAAATGACAACTTGTGGAATATTGCAGCAGAGCAAATGTGGACTCTCTTGGGTTTGACACCAAATGAAGAATCATGTGAGCACATGAGAAAAATGTTTCCACCCGATTGGAACACATTTACACATAGAACGCACACACTTTGGTGTCATACCAGGGAGCACATATTTGGTGGACAAAAAGAATCAGTAGTACATCGATGACCTCCTGCAATAAAAAAAAAAAAACGAGAATAAAAAGTGTAACTAAAATCGGGTAATATATCGTGTACGAAGTAGAGAAGAAAGTTTTAAATGGCTTACGTGGTTCAGACATCGTTGCAACCAGAAATATGGAAAGAAAGATAATCAAACTATAAACAAAATCGACAATTTTAGCCATATTTTCCTCCTTTGTTTGTAATATATGTATTTATAACTTCATAATTTATAAACCACATCCTATTCCTAACATTATAAATATTAAAAAAAAAATCCATTAAGTACATCAATGTGTTGTGTTTATCCCTTCAGCATACTTAAAAAAGAGGTCACACAAAAAAATTCTTCTTAATATTATATTTTTTATAAAATTCTTCTATCTATTTATAATATATTAACATATTAATATATGAGGAGAGATCCATTGACTCCAAGAGTAAGTATAAAGACTTACTCCAAATCTTCACCATTAATTTTAATATTAATTGATGGTTGTGATTAATCACTAGTATTCCTAGCATAAGGTTTTAGTTTTACTACTCCTTATTAAACAACCCAACACCTACACAACAATCTCGGTTCTCAAATTAACGGATTACGTACGTGTTGTCCGGATGCCTCTACCTCAAAGAATAATATCAACGCTTATAAGGCTTAGAAAATCATACAATTTAGTGATACCTTTATGATTTATTCAATGACTTTCTTGCATATTAAAATTCTAGGTTATATATATGAATAAGTTAAAGATCTGATTCAATTAAATGGCTGGTGGAGTTAAAAACTGATTCAATTATATTGATCTTCTATCAAATAAACAAAAACTGATTCACTTATATTCATATTTTTGTATCGGTTCAATAAAAGGTGTATTCCTGCAAAGTTCACAATTGAATCACATTTTTTCATTTAATCTTCCATGGAATAAAATGGCTGGTGGGTTACGTTTTAATTTATTTAATAGCAATCAAAACTGCCATTTATATGGATTGTTTAGGAAGAAGTAGTAGGAAACCTTATGCTAAGGATTTGTAGTGATTGATCACAACCATCAATTAATATTAAAATTAATGGCCAGGATTTAGAGTAAGTCTTTATACTTACTCTTGGAGTCAATGGATCCCTCCTCTTAGTATATATATACATATATATTGAAGGAGCTAAAATTGATTATATTGATTTAACCACTTGTTCTTTCTAGCATAAGGAGTGCCAAAAAAAAAAAAACAGAAAAAGTCTCAAGTTACATCAAAAGATAAAGATGGCAAAAAATAAAAGAGGAGACTGAACAATCTTTGTTACATTAATGATTCCCAAACAAGAGAGCAGATGAACCCACTACAAATGATAATTAAAAACAAAATTGATGTGGTTCACTTTTAACCACCAATAAGATTTTTTTGGATAAGGCAAGAAGAAGGTTAGACATCAAGGAGCCCAGAGACATCCCAACTAGGTTGGCACCCCACTGGAACTCCTATCCTTTGCCGTCTACTTCATAAATATTATTATAAAAAAAAAGGAGAAAAATATGTACAAGAGGGGGGACTAGGCCAAAACCCTCGAAACAATAGAAAACAGAATAGAAAAGAAACAGCTGACAACTTAGGGAAAACGATGGTTAGGCAAGCCGTTCCTATCCCTAAAGAAGTCTAAATACAAAGACAGAGGTAAAACATCAAACCAAACAGTGTCAGACAGATCATGACCCAAAGAAGCCATCTTGTCCGCACAACAAATTCCTTCATGATAAATGTGTGAGCAAATAGAAGAAATTCCAAGATGAAAACAGTTGTGCCAGCGGTTCCGAAGACGGACAGGAATCAAGTTGGAATTCTTGAAAGCAAGCACCGCAGTAGAGGAGTCACTCTCCACCCAAAGGTTGAGCCAATCGTACTTTGCAGCAAATTCCATAGCAGAAATAATGGTTGAAAGCTCCGCTTCAAAAATCGACATCGTGCCAAAGTTCGAAGCAAAAGAACCTAAAAAAGTGCCTCTGTGATCACGGAAAATCCCCCCACAAGACGTTGCTGAGTGCATGAGAGATCCGTCCGTATTAGCCTTGACCCAGCGAGTGGTTGGAGGCTTCCAAACCACTGGAACAATCTCCTTAAATCGACGGAAGGAAGGGGAAACATGGAATTTTTCCAACAGAGTGGTGTCTGTAGGAATACAATAACCTGTGGAGAGAGAGCCACTCAAGGAAACAGCAGCAATAATATAATTATGTGTCGTACTTAAGGTGATAATGCGACATCCAAATCTGATTTCATTACGGGCCAGCCATATTGTGTGCAGTACGTGGACAATGGCCGAGACAAAAACATCACACAGCTGTGATGAACAAGCTGCCGGAACACAGCTTAACAACACCTCAGGAGACTGCAAGGGGAAGGAGCAATGCAGCAGCGCTCCTAACCAACACCAGAGGCAAACCACATAATCACAAGAAAAAAATAGATGCTCCGACGTCTCAGCAGCCCTGAAACAAAGAACACAAATTGACACAATAGTACATCCATGTGACCGGAGGTGCTCATCAGTGGGCAACTTCTTATGCATCAAGCGCCAAAAAATAAAAGAATGGGATGGAGGTATGCAAGGACGCCAAATAAGAGTAGCCCAATCAACCAAGTTCGATGTGCCTCTTAAAAAAAGAAACGCTTGCTTTGCTGAGAGGTCCCCATCTGTTGTGTGAATCCAAACCAATTTGTCCAATAACGGCGTTACCGAAAGAGTGATATTCAAAATACTAGCTTCAACAACCGAGTTGGAGAGAAGGAAAGGTGGAAGGCGCCACCTACCAGCATCCAAAACCGAGGAAAGAGTGGAGCAGAAAGATTTCTGAGCGGCGGGGTTGATATTAAAAACTGAAACCAGAGAGGAACCTAGCCAATTATCTAGCCATAAATTGATTTTTTCGCCATTACCAATCAGCCAAATGGAGTTTTCAATTACTGTATCCATATGTGATTTAATGCCAAGCCAGACCGAGGATTTGATGTAACCACGCCGAGGAGTGCCGTTACAAAAATAACGATACCTAAAGAGAGTATCACATTGCGAATCCTTGCTATGAAGATTCCAACTCAGCTGTAATAATAGAGAATTATTAATAAGTCTTGTTGGCTTAAGATCCAAACCTCCAGATTCCCATGGGAGACAGACCGTATTCCACTTTACCGTACAAATTTTCAAGGTATAAATTTCACCACTCCAAACAAAATTTTTGATCCAACGATCCAGCAACTTCAAAATATTTTGCGGCCAACGATAAATATGAAACGAGTAAACCAGCATGCCATGTATAATTGATTTCACCAACTGAACTCTGCCTATAATCGTCAAGAGAGAACCTTTCCAAGAAGCAAGTTTCACCTTAATTCTATCAACAATCGCTTGAAAATGGATACGCTTCGGCTTACCTTGGAAAATAGGGCAGCCAAGGTACTGAAAAGGAATAACCCCCAAAGAAAAATCAGACAATCTAGCAAGACTTCTAGCCTGTGTTGGCATCATTGCACCTATAAACAACTTGCTTTTATCGAAATTCACCAACTACCCGGAAGCCTCTGAATAACAATTAAACATCCTCAAAAGACACCGAATATTTTTGCGAGTACCCGCACAACAAATAAGGATATCATCTGCAAAAGGAATATGAGTTGGTAAAGAAATACCCCTGCAATACGGCATAGGCTGCAAGGCACCTGAAACACGCTCCAACTCAATTGCTCTACTAAGGACCTCCTCTGCAAGACAAAAAAGAAGCGGGGACAGTGGGTCTCCCTGGAGGACCCCTCTCTTACAAGGAAAAAAACCAACAATGTTACCATTCACCATAACTGACAAGCGAGAAGAATGCAAAATGGCTCGGATCCAGTCACAGAAAACTGGATGGAAGCCAAACATTTTTAGAACCAGTAGGAGAATATTCCAATCCATGGTATGGAAAGCCTTCCGGATATCAACTTTCACAGCCACATTACCACCAAATCGCTTTGTCGGTAATAAATTGATTACCTCCGAAGCTAAAATGACACAGTCAGAAATGTTACGGTCACGGACAAACCCGCTTTGCTGAGGCGAGACAATCCGCATAGAAATAATAGCTAACCTCTCTGCTAAAATTTTAGTCACAATCTTGAATTGAAAATTAGCCAAAGCAATCGGACGAAAGTCACCCATGGAACAAGCACCAGGCACTTTCGGGATCAAAACAATTACATTAGAATTCAGATTTGGAATAATAGAACATGTATGGAAAAATTCTTGCACCGAGGAAATCACATCAGAAGCAACGATATCCCAAAAGTGTTGGAAAAAGTGTCCCTCAAAACCGTCAGGACCAGGCGCACCATCCCCGTTCAAATCAAACACTGCCCGCTTAATTTCATCGACATTAGGAGCCGCAGTTAACAATACATTTTCATCATCCGTAACCAATGAGGGAATTACTCTACTCACCAAATCATTGTGAATACAAGTGTTATCAACACCGAAAATACCTAGAAAATAATCAAGCACATGCTGCTCAATATGACGAGGTTCAGTTAGACGCACATCTCCCATCATCAACAAAGAAATCGGCATAAAAGAGGATTTGATTTTAGCTAACCGGTGAAAATACGCTGAATTTCTATCCCCATGAAGGAACCGCTGATGCCTAGCCTTCTCACGCCAAAAAAGGTCCTTACAATTTAAAGCTTTGGTCAGAATTAATTGTGCCGGCAAATCTTGCGCATGCAAATCGTTATGAAGACCATGAATATCAATAAGTTTCTGAATGAGATCAACCTCCGAAATAGCAAGATCAAGCTGCCTATGAACATAAAAAAAAAAAAGGACTTGTTCCACACTTTGAATGCTTCCTTAACACAAACAAGTTTCAGCTGTAAATGGTGCATACCAGTCCGCACACAATTTTTATTCCAAGTTTCCAAAACCAAGCGCCGACAATCCTCATGAGTGGTCCAAACTTTGAAGTTGTTGTTGTAAAGTGTCCTCCTTTTACTGAAAAACTCGAGCATTTTTTTCGTGCCAAATTACCTAGACACATGAGAGTCTAATAAGAAGAAGAATTGAGCGAATATTTTTGGAGTAACCGCCAAAACTTCCAAATTGCAAAAAATGATCAGCCACTTGTGTCGGATGCATCGTAGTAAAACCAAACCAACTATAAAGACCATACCAAAGTTTCCTAAAAAAATCGCAAGATAGAAAGAGATGATTCATATCCTCCACTTGTCCACAAACACCCACACAAAGTTGCACATTAGGATGTATAATATGTCTCCCAATTAAATTGCTCATCGTATGAATGCGGTGATGGAGAAGTCACCAAGCAAAAAGACCAACTTTCAAAGGGACCTCCTTATTCCAAATGGATGGGAGAAACCATGATATGGTTAATATGTTAACACAACAAATTGGTACAGTTTTTAATCATTTGATTCAAAATACAAACCAGAGTTACCAAGTCTTAGCCACCCAAATGGGGAAAATAACAAATTTCTTTAGCCCTATTCAGCCTGGTCAACAACAGATTCCACAAGTCCAAAATCCTCAGGCTTTGCAAATTGTCGAACGTGTAGTTCAAAGGCAACAACCTGTGCCTCAGTCCCAACCTGTCGAACCAGTAGTCCAGGCACAACCAGAAGTGATTTTGGTAAATAGAAACAATGATGGTGATGAAATTGTTAGGAATGTCGAACATCAAAACTTGGGGGCACATAATAACATAGCCAATTTGGTCGAAGCCATTATGGCTCAAAATGGTCTAAACATAGGGTTACATAGGACAAACATTGTTTCTGCTCTTTCAGAATATGTTTTACAAACTGAACTTCCTAGGGGTTTGAAAATCCCTAAGTTTATTAAGTTTGCTGGTGATACCAGTGAATCTACTGTCGAACACATTGCATGTTATCTGACTGAGGTTGGAGACATAGCAAATAATGAGAAATTGAAGAAAAAAAAATTCCAAATTCTCAAACAAAAAAAGCATTTACATGGTTCACCACACTTGCACCACATTCAGTACAACATTGGAATCAGTTAGAAAGATTGTTCCATGAACAATTTTACATAGGCCAGTCTAAGATTAGTCTGAAAGAATTGCCCAGTGTTAGGAAAAAAACATCTGAATCTGTTGGTGATAATCTGAATAGGTTCAGATTACTAAAGGATAGATGTTTCACTCAAGTTCCTAAAGTAAGTTTACGCAAGTAAACTCAAAGAAAAGGTAAAATTTATTGCATTAAAATAAAAGGGTTACAAACTCCTTTTAAAAGAAACTTCCCTTTATTTAGAGAAACTGCCCTGCAGTTGGCTTTCCGCTATAAAGCTCTTTGATCTATTTTTCCCAACGCACTCTTAAGATATTGCTTTGCGTTCTCAAAACATTGAAATGCTTCTCACCGATATCCTGATGGTTATCACTAAAAAGGTTGCTGCCTTTGGGACTCAAGGCCTTTTAAATTCCATCATCAACTTCCAAACAAGAAAGCGGCACTCAGGGCGCTGAACCGGGATTGTATATGGTACATAGTTAATCCCACTTCATCTCCGGTTGAGCGTCAATTTGTGTGCAGGCTATCCAGTAGTGGGCATTCCTCTTATAGTGTAGCAATCGCCGCTTTCATGCTCCACCAAATTCGTCTTGATTTAGCAAGAATCAAAAAAATCTTGGCAAAAGCGATGAAGCATGGCACCAATGGGGCTACCTATTTTAACCTCATGCTGGAGGTTCTAGCTGCGAATAATCCCCTTGACGGTCGAATTCTTCCTGTGTTTCAAGATCTTTTTTACCACCGTCGACTTGCGCATTACCGTAATGCCATCTTGCATACAGCGGGTCCACGCCTTGCTTGGGACTCCCTCTGCTTTCGCCCGATGCTTTCGGGTTTAAGATACCAGTTTTCTTGTTCTCCGTACGAGCTTTGCAGCGGAATCAGGCGGATCCGCAACATCGAATCACCCTTACCTGGTTCAGACGAGGATTACCCCGCGACGAACTTATGTTTGTCATGCTGCTTCGACCTCGAGCTTGCTTGGTTTTTACGGTATTTCCGTTTCCTGGACCTTGTCTTCATATGGTAACGGGTATCTGAAGTCTTAAGTATCCATGAATTGGCATCCATTTTGTTTTACATTACAATGCCAAATTTTGCTTCCTTTTGTCTTGGTACTGTCATGTGTTTATGTTGCGACATATCAGTGTCCATGTTTGTAATGTTTCGGAAATGTTTTGTATTGTCCTACTAATTCAAGGCCAAAATATTTGTTGCTTGTCGAAAGTTTATGGTTGTGTTATTTTATTTCACACAATTAGGTTCATATTTTCAATACATGCCTTTATTTCGACATATTTATCAAAGAAATCAAATTCCTTTGACGCTTGTAAAATGGTAAAGAACTTTAATTGTTTAAGATAAGAAATATTTGCAACCCGAGTAATTGTTTGCAAACAAACCAAAGTTGTAAGTAAAACTCCAATAAACATGATTGCTTGCCCCCAAATTTGCCACTGACAAAATTGCCACAAAGGTTTCAAACAAGAATTACATCTATTTCGGTTTCATCTACTACTTATGGTTTTCTTACTTAAACTTTTGAATATTTAAGGCAATCAATTAATGCCAAATTTTACCATTTGATTTTCAATTCAGGAATCACACAAATTCCTTTCTCAAAGATACCATCAAATTGTATGGCCGATTGACCAAAATTTCCTTAAGCATAAACTTAAGCGTCTCAAGAGTATCTTCATCAATGGTTTCTTAACCATATTTTGATAAGTACTATCCATTAAGACCTGTTTGATTTCGTACTCCGGCTGCACAACCATGATTTGATTCTAAGCATCTTGCTTAGACGTGATGATCACCTTCACCATTTCCTAAGGTTAGGGAATTCATATCCTCCATGTCTGATTAAGTGTCGAACGTCTCCCTTTCCCACATGAAGCCATGAGTCGGATGGAGTTTCACAGAACTTGGATCTACTTGGTTATCATCATCAATTTTTGCAGATGAACACGGAGCAATATTTGCTAAGTTATTGTCGAAGGTCTTCCTTGTAATTTGATTCACTTCAGCAAGAAAATAGCTTTGGTCAGCCTCGATCTTCTCGACTATACCATCATCCCTCCAAATCGAGATTCTTTGATGCATGGATGAGGGAACATCACCTATCCCATAAATCGATTCTCTCCCTAACACCGTTAGACTTACTTGGAGAGCACCAAAGGAATGTCCAACCTTCCCTTCGTAATTCGACAGAATCACATTATGAGGCTTCAAATCTTTTTCGGTCTTACCAATCCTTTTAAGTAAGGAATGAAGCATTAGATTGACAGCAGCACCACCATCGACTAGCAGCAGCATGCACCAATCACATTGTTCTCATCCCCTTTAGCTTGGATGAACAAAGGTTTGAGATGATTCCTCATCGAATCATCAAGCTGTTCAAATATGGCTTTCTGATTGTCTTCAGAACCATCATTCACAAAATAGCACATGGGGTTGTATTCCCCCATGTCTTTGAGATCGGACTCTTCCTCTAAATCATCAACTTCGGATATCATATTGTATTCAACTGGTAAAATGGAAACCAAATTACATATGACATCGAAGTCTGGTTCTGAATCTGTAAATCCTGACCCTAACTCATTATCCTCATTAGGATCCACTTCGGCTATAGGAAGACATAACCTATCTTTTGTTGGTCTCCTATTGGATTCGACCATTCTCTGATCACCCTTTGGGTCAACAGTTTCATCTTCAAGGCTTGTAGAAATACCTTTCTTAGACCTCTGGTACGTTCTCCACTGAGTTCTTGTCATGAGATTGTTTTCCTTGTAGTTGTTGCGATAAGAAAACTTCTTCGACTCAAAAGCAGTACCATTTTTGTTGTTATTCACAACATTGGTGTTTCTTTCCACCACATTGTTCTTCCCATGTTGCACACTCTTGTGGGTCGATTGAACCCATTTTTGGATTGGTGCATAAGGGACCAAAGGTTTTCCTTGACCACTCTGATTGACATAATTGGTGGTCGAAGAGTTATTGATCAAAGGAATATAAGTCTTGGTGAAGGAAAACTTAGGCCTATGATCAGCAGACCATTTCCCCCTTTTCTTAGGTTTTAGGATAGAAACTTCTAGGGCCTTAGTTGCCTCTTTGTCAAACACAACACTACATCTACGCAAAGCATTACCTTAGAATTCTTCAGCATGTATCGATTGAGCAAGTGAATCAATTCTTCTTTTGCTGTAGGATAGGTTGTCTTCAAATTCTCGTCGAACTGAGGCTCTAGAGTAGACTCCTTGATGTGTTCTGCATCTTTTGTGATATCCACCATTTAGCATTCTGCAACTTCAGTTTCTACCCCCAGTTCTGCTTCGACAGACAAGTTCTCGACAGTATCAATAATTTCTTCGACCATATTGCAGCCTGCAATGTCAGTGTACATCATGCTCGCTGAAGGTGAAAAAAACACAAGAAGGGGGGGTGAATTGTGTTAGCTTTTTCTTCTTTTTCTCCTACTGAAGTCACTGATCAGAAACAGATAGATTTTAGCTTCTGATGTGATAATCATAATCTAAATGCAATGGATAAAAACAGAGAGAGAGAGAGAGAGAGAAGAAGGACACAAAGCAACTATACAGGTTCCTTTTGTAACACCCCGTTATCCCAAACTTAATAATAATAATAATAAAAAATAAATAATAAGAGTTAAACACGAACGGGCATGTCACACTACTTTTCAAAATTTCTTAAATAGGATAAAATACTATTTAATTAAAACAACTTGATAAAATATCAAAACATAACAGTGGAAGAGTTTTCAGATCATTAACATCGTAAACATCCAACAACAATTTGTGACACGAAAGGCCTCAACATAAAGTCAACAACAATGTTCAAATAACAATAAAAAGGCTCCACAGCATAATTCCAAAATTGATACATAAGGAATGAAAATAAATATAACTAATTCCCATCCCGTACGTATCAGAGCCCTAGACAGTTGAGCCACCACACCTACTACTCGGAAACACCTGCACGTTACCCACAGTCGAGGCAACATTCAAACAGAAGGGGTGAGATTCACAATCAACAATAGTAGACATAAAATTCATCAATTGAATCTAACACCCTATTATAATAAACGTTTCAATATTTAAATATATTTCATGTTCACATCAAATTCATCATAATCAGCTTC
>Ga0315915_1007352_pt1 | contig 13201 bp, 4 predicted proteins | sample MpolbnodulesMG_FD_207738 | JGI IMG/M metagenome (GOLD analysis project Ga0315915, IMG submission 207738) | Medicago polymorpha root nodule microbial communities from Los Angeles, California, United States - branched nodules | ecosystem: Host-associated > Plants > Roots > Nodule | place: USA... | reverse complement strand
TGTGTTGTCCTATAATGTGTGTTTTGATCTTGAAACCGTGGTTTTCTTTTAGAACAACAATGATACATAGACATGTTTATGTGAGATACATCCTTGTACTTTCACATGGAAATGCAACATGTAGCTTTTTCTCTTTCTCTCTCTTATGTGTATTAGTTGTCATGTTTTGGTTGGTTGTGAAAAGGATGGTACAATGTGTGTATGAGAAAAATGTGTTTATGTATCTTTTTCCTTTCTTTTATTCCCCTTAAAAAACTCAGAAAAATACCAACAAGATATTATTATTTCAACCTTGTCTTTGTGAAAACCCATTAAATAGTACTCCTTCCGTTTCACAATGAGTGTCGTTTAAGGTTTTGACAAACAGATTAAGAAATAGAATGAAATAATCATTAAACATAACACTTTTACTAAACTGCCCTTACTCTTTAGCTTTCCCTATTTTAATTTGACAACTTATTTTGGCATTGTTTAATTAATTTGAAGGTACAAATCAACTAAATACATGGATTGCAATCTTCAAAGAGAAAACTTTGTTCAAAGTTTCTTTTCAATGATTCGCATGGGATGCCTTGATATGCTACCACAAGATTCACATATCTAAATGGAGAGATTAAACACCATTTTTTTTTATCTCTAGTTTTAGTTACTAGGCTCAAATATGCAGATATGAAATCAACTTTTTTTTTTCTTTCTAAAAAGAATTTAGGGTGGACGGTCATACATAAATTAGTCCTATATGAACTTCAAAAGCATGGTTTTGCACTCTGAATCATCATTTTTGTTCTACGGCTTGAAACCTAAATTTAATGAATAATATTATATATGCAGCTAAAATGCTTTACATGAGAATAGAAAAATGTGGGTTGGTAATTGATTCGTCAGTTCTGGGTGTCACTATGATTAGTAGTTTCCTTCTTTTCCAAAAAGGAGATGGTGTACTCGCAAATACTCAGACGATCTAGTAAGAATATTTTGAATATGTGAACGCAATAATAGTTGAAACCTGCAATCAGAAGTGGCGACAATTAATAGTTCACATTGCGGCAAAGTAGAGAAGGTTCAAATTCGGCAACAACGTTTGGTTGTTTTGTATTCTTGACGCGTCTTGTGCTATAATCATAGTTGTATCATTTTTGTAATAATTATTTATATATGTATCATACAGAAAATCTGGGGACTATACCCTAGTTTATTCTTCAAATTACATCACTAGCTTTATACCCAAATCCCATGTGAACAATATTTAGTTGATGAATCAACCAATTGTTGGAGTCCTAATGACCTTATTAGATTCATCAACATACAATCGAACTCTCTTGAACCTGAAATCAGCAGTAACAAATGAATCAGGGGGCACCACTTGAATTTCAACTCCAGATATCTCTTCCTTTATTTTCCTCTCTGCTTCTTCTGCAGTGACACCAACTAGCTCAGGCCAACTTGTTTTTGTAGGATTATTTGTCCCTAGAAGTTGGTTGTAAGTCCCTGCAACACCAAACATATTTTAGCATCATTGTAGTTTGGTTTCGTTTTTTTCAAAACGTGTCCACCAAAATTGAGAAATAAACTTAAAATCTTGAGGGACGCATCTCCCAAAATCCAATTTTTAAAGAATAAAACATGAACTAGTTAAAAATCATGTTTAAAAAAAAAAATGATTTTTTGGATAGTAAACTAACGCAAATAGTTTCATTTTTTAAAATCTCTAAAATAAAATCTCTAGATTTTTCCAACACAAAATCTTTTATCTTTTAAAGCTGAAAAACTAACACATCATAAATTAGTGATACATTAGTGATTCATTTTTTATTTTATTTCAATATACTCAAAGAGCAAAATTATAACTTACTTGGCAAGGGTTGATTTGGCTGCTCCTGAGGAGGATTAGTTCCTTGTCCTTGTTGTTCATCTGCCATGAATACCAATCTAGATACAACTTCAAAAAAGAATATTTTGCTGATCTCTGAAGAGGGTGAAAGTTATCTCAGATGAGTGAACTCCTTGACATATTTAAAACCGAAAGAAGTTGATTCTAATACGGCACCTCTTTTGGACATTTGGTTAATGAGACAATTAAGCTGGTTATTCCAATGCCATATGCCTCTCTTTGGTGGTGTCACACAAGCTAATTTTGGACCATATATGTGATGTGTATCTATACTATATGTGTGTGTACACACACACACAGAGCAAATAACATCTATACTATATATATATATATACACACACACACACTAGTGCAGTGACCCGTGCTAAGCACGGGATTACTCATAACGACTCAATGATGACTTTCATATTTTGACAAATAAAATAAAAATTAGATTTGGTTTGTTGAGATATATATGCAAAACAAAATAGGAGGGAAATTGAATTCATAAGATGATGCCACTTGTAAATTGTCTTAATAAAAAAAACCTTACTTTATATATATATACACACACACACTCACACACACACACACTCACACACACACAGAGCAAATAACATCTTCAACTCTTTTTTAAGAGAATAGTCTTAGTATCTTCAACTCTTTTGGACTGATTTTTTCACTTTTCAAAAATTCTCTCAATTTTCAATATAAGTAACACATGTAATAAGTAGATAAGAATAAATTTAAAATTTTTAAAAAATGTAACAAACACTATATGAATATATATATATATGTCTGGTTTTTTTTCTTTATCATTTAAATAGTGTAACAAACTAGATGAATATATTTATACTTACTTTTTCATTATCCCAATTATACCCTAAAAACAATGTCTATAATAAAGATTGTTGTTGGTGTCATTAAAAAAAAAAGAATTTAGAGTATATTTTTTGTTATATTGTTGATGTCATTGAAATAGATAATCATGGTTTTTTTTTTGTGGTGGTCGGGGTTCGAACCCCGGACGTTGCATATTATTATGCATTGTCTATACCAACTGAGATAAGCTCACGAGGACATAGAATTTTTTTTGACAAGAATAAACTTATTGCATTTCATTCATAATAATATTAGAGATACAAGAAGGAATCGTAATATGAATATGAAAACTAGCATGACGCAAAGCCACTATAGCAAAGCTATGAGCGACTTCATTGGCTTGTCTCCGAATGAACCTAACATCAGAGGTTACTAAATCAGAAGCTAACAGACGTCTACAATCATTAATTACTGCGCTAAAATTAGAGACGCCACTTTTACTACCATAAAGACTGTCTACCACGGTTTTGGAGTCAAGCTCAAAGTCCACAATACCCAGTTGCAGATTGCGGATCCAGTACATTGCTGATAATAAACCTAAACGCTCACCCAAATCCACATCAAGGAGTGGAGTCATCCATTCAGTCTTGGCTTAAACAAAGCGACATTCATCATCTCGAATGCAAACACCAATATTGACCCGATTATGAGCTTGAGAGAAGGACAAATCAACATTACAAGTAAACATGCTGGGACTTGGTTTAACCCACTTCAAATCATTCTGGGTATCAGGATTCTGAGGGATAGGATGCAGAATAGTCTGAGCATTCCTCCAGCTAGTAAGAAGAGAACATGCACGAGCACAAATAGCTTGAGTTTACCTTCAACAAAATTCTCACAATTTTATTTAATTGCTACGTTAGTTTATTTTTAGGTTTCATTTATTATTCAAAAAGAACAAAAACATGCAAATAACCAAAATTCACAAAAAAGTCATTTTTCATAACAAACCATGATTCTAAATCAAGTGATTCCCATTTCTTATTTTTATTTTCTTAATCAAATTTCAATCAACTTGATCATGCTTTGAGTCATTTTCTTTTAATATCAAAAAATACAAACAAATTCTTATTTGCCACTTGGCTTTTATTGCAAAACCTTTTCAAAAACTAATAAAAAAAACACAAAATAAATCAAACGTAATTTTTACCTCAAACTACGAGGTTTTGATCCTTCACGGGTACATAGGCAAAGGACCTGGTCCTTCCAAGTCATAAAAAATGTAAATAAAAAACCATCTTCATTTTCTTTTAATCACTACTCCTTTAAAAAAAGCAAGTAAGTTATAGCACAAAAAAAATAAAAAATCAAGAGGTTCTCGTAGAATACTACGAACGTTTAGGGTGCTAACACCTTCCCTAAACGTAAACAACATTTTTGTGGTTATCATTTATCTTTTGTGATTTTGCCTCTTTCAGCCATCAAAGGATATACAATTTTTGAAATTCATTAAAAATATAATGAACTCTTATATATGATCGGTAAATTTTTCAATTTTTCTTTTTACTAAGTATGTTGAAGGGACAAACACGACACATTGATATACATTTAATAATGATTCTAATCTTTTAAAAGGTTTTTTTACAACTTAACAAGGGTCATTTAAAAATATATAAATTATGTAATTAGACGTCGAGCTTTGAAAATCATAATGTGATTAAACCATTTGTTAAATATAAAGTAGGAAAATATGATGCAATTCTCAAGTTTGTTTGTGTTATGATTATATTTCTCTCCTCATTTATTGTTTCAAAAAGTTTTAATGGTAACAGCACACCCTTTTTTTTTTTTTTTATCTTTTTAAATTTCCTTCTTTATTTCTAACAAAGTAATTTCATCTCAATTTAGTTACATTATTTTATTCTCTTTTTTCATTGAAGTGGGTGGTAAAGATAAATGCTTTAGAGATTCTGATTGTCCAAAACTTATGTGCCCATCTAATAAGGTTGTGAAGTGTATCAATCGTCTCTGCAAGTGTCGTAGACCGGAGTTGCAAGTACAACTTAATCCCTAGTGATTTTGTATTTAGTGAAAGAACCAAGAGAGTACACAATTCTTTTAGAATAATACATAATCTATTATTTATTTATTTTGCTGGCATCCAATAATTGATTTTTTATCGTTCTAATTTCAAGAACCTTGTAGTAATGGCTTTGTACTCTAAGATGATGATAATGAAATGAAATAGGATAGTAAATAATATCATTAAGATTTTCTTTTTGTCTCTTAATTTTAGAGATATCGCCATTTTCTGTCCAACTTTACCATGTATCAAGATATGTTTAATAGGTAAGTTGAAAAATAGTTTTTACCTTACCAATAATCATATACTTTTTATATTCATGTTATAATGTTTTCATACTTGTAATTGTTCTCAAACATCATTTCTATTTCTCTTACATTTTATTATTTTTAAGAAGTTCGGAGTGTTTGCTTGCTTCTAAAAGATATGGAAAACTAAAATGTCAATACAAAGTTATAATTGTCTATTGCAATAATTGTACATGTCTTAATTAAATGTTTATTTTTGTGTTTTGTATTCAAATTAAATTAGAATGTTTATCTATGACTCTAAGAACCAAACCCAGTTTTCCTTGTGTTAAACAATAACTATGTAAAATTTACATATACTAGTATTTGTTAAAGAACTATAGTAAAGACTAAAGAGCTAAGTATCCCTAATCAAATACAAATTTTAAGTATTGTTGTTATATATGATGACAAATTTGGCAAGTACACTAAATATTTTCAAGTAATAAAATTGTAAGTTATCGTCACCACATGGATTATTGTTTTCAACTCGCTAATTAGCTAAACTTATAATAAAAGAAATAAATTGGGGGTTTTTTAAAAGATAGGTTTTTTGCGAATAAAAAATAATGGGTTGAAACATATTGATGAAGACGATTAATTAGATTATTTGAATACCTCTTATAAGTCCTTATTGGATATCTTATGTTCCTATATCAAAGACTATTTAATGTTTATACTCACGACACCTAACAAAGTAAGACATGTTCCAGCTACGGTTCCATAGACCCTTACATGCAATATTCCTGCTCTAAATCTAGTAGGGACTTATATTCTCACGAGTGTTTGGGAACTTTAAGCATAGTCATACAAAGAGTGAACTTAACAAGATTGAGTGCTTGTTGTTATGCAAACTTTTATGTTGAGTGTGGTCATATTAAGTTTCATTGCAATTCTATGAGACAAATCCTGAGACATCTGTTGTAAACTAGCTCCATTGTGTTAGTTTCTTTGTACTATTTTTTAATACTTGTATTAAAATGTGATCTATCTTATGATTGAGGAATATTATGGAGATGGAAATCTCCCAAGACATAGTGCTTTCACTAAATAAGTTTAGTTTTACTAATTGTGTAATTAACTCGCTTCTGGTGTGGGGTATCACATTTTATTCGTTTTCCCAACAATATATATATATATACACTTTTTGTGATTATAGAGGAAAATATCACCTTTTACTACATGACTATGTATGTGAAAGCAGCAAATAGTCGGTTGCTAGACCAAGATAAACATTATTTCATTTGTTTGATAGCCTCAAAATCGTAAATTCTTTAATTGTCACATACTAGAACACCCACTCTCCACAAGAGTTCGTAAATAAGACGAGTGTGTTCCAATGATACTCACTCTTGGCTATATCAACGATGTTTTCGTTGATCACCTTCCCAAAATAGATATATTGTCGCGTGACTATTGATGACAGGTCATCTTACGTTCCGACGAACTCATCACTTAGATAGTCTTTTTATAATACTGAATATGACTTGACTGTTAATTTATTCCAACAAATAAATAGAGGGGACTCAAAGAATCATAACCGTCGATAACATTCTGCAATTAAACAGATAATTTTGCTATGTTGCAAATAGATTAAACAGATAACTTTAGTGATATATGTCTTTGTTTGATACCAATGCTATATAATGTAGATATATACTATAAAGTTCTTGAAATTAGCTAAGCATTGAAATGACTTTTGTTTCCAAACAACATTTCTTTTTTCCTAAATGAACCTATGACTTTCGGTGTAAAGATGTAACCTTGGGTAAAACAGGTTCCTTGTATCGATGAATTTACAAAGTTTTGGTTTTTCGTTATCTAATTTTATTTTATGATTTTTTATATTGCGATCACGGTTGTATGAACCTTGATGATTCTGTGTGGGATGATTCTCATGAAGTGTTTGATGATGCATCAGATTTGGATATGGAGTGGCAAAGGAGGCATGATCAATTCTATATAGAGTAATTTATAATAGACTTAATTACACTTTTGGCCTCCTAAGATTCACAAAATTGTGATTTTGACCCCCTAAAAAAAATAACTCTTTTCAGGCCCCTAAGTTTACTTTCTGTTGCAATTTTGGCCCCCTAGCCCAATTTTGACTCAGTCAACGCTGATGTGGACGCCACGTGTGTAATGTTTTAATTATTTTTGTATTTTTTAATATTTTCTTTATTTTGTAATTAAAAAAAAAATTTAAAAAAATTTGTAATAAAAAAACAAAAAAAAATTGTAATTAATTTTTTTATTTGTAATAAAAAAAACAAAAAAAATAATTTTTTGTAATTAAAAAAACAAAAAACTTTTTTTGTAATTAAAAAAACAATTTTTTTTAATTACAAAAATATTATTTTATTTTTTTAAATAAAAAAAACATAAAAATAATTTAAAAAATAAAAATAAAATAAAATAAAAAATTTACACACGTGTCTGTTGACTAGGTCAAAATTGACGTGGGGGCCAAAATTGTCACAGAAAGTAAACCTAGAGGGCCAAAATTGAAAAGAATTGTTTTTTTTAGGGGATCAAAATCACAACTTTGAAAAAATTAGGAGGCCAAAAGTGTAATTAAGCCTTTATAATAGTCTTCCTAAGAAAGAAGCTTAAAAAAAAAATTGTTTCAAAATAGCCCCTAGGTCATCTGCCTGTACATTTTCGTTGACGTGCCACATTGAGTCACCTTTTACTGATGACGTAGCGTGCTGACTGTATAATTAATTTTGTTTTTCATTTTTTTCTATAGGTACACGTGGCATTTGTGTTTTTTTTAAAAAAAAAACAAACTTAAAAAATTAAAACAATTCTGGAAAAATTTAAACAAATTCTTAAAAAATGAAAAAATTTAGGAGAAATAAAAAAAATGAAAAAAGTTCATATTTTTTTCGAAAGTAAGAAATTTTATTTATAAATAAATGAAAAATTCTATAACTTTATGTATTTCGAAATTTCAAAATAGAATTAACAAAGTGATTTTTTTTCACACTATTGCAATATAATTAGGGGTGTAACGGTTCGGTTTGGATTGGTTTTCAGTCAAAAAAAATGTTCGAGCCGATGAAACCTTCATCAGTTTGGATTGGTTCGGTTTATTTAAAAATATAACTAAAAAAATTCATATTCTCACAAAATATTTCATAGAACTTTGTATAATTGTATTTCATATTTTGTTTTTCATGTTCTCTATTTTTCGAACAACTTTTTGTAACTAACATTACTCAATATTTCATACATGTGATCCAAGATTCATTCATTCATCATTCTTCAAAAACAACTTCATCAAAATCAAATATTTCAATTACCTATTAAATAAACTTAGTTAGAAGACTAACCAATTGAAGCAAAACAGATCAAAATTAAAATCAGTTTAGAATTGACTAGTGTTAATCTCTAATACTTTTAAATCTCTAAAACTTATAAAATTATTTTTTAACCCACAAATAAAAAGTTATGCGTGCAAATTTGAAAATTTTCAAGGGATGCACTTTTTATTGAGTAGTATATATATTTTATAGTTTTATTCAATTTTATCAATACACATCAGTGACATCAAACACGATTAAATTTTACGCAAATCGCAAATGCTTTTTTTTTTTGAATGGCTTTTTCTAATCTTCACTAAACAATGACGTATAACTTAACATGTATAAATCAATCGCATAGAAAATGAACATGGAAAACAATGAAATATAATGAGTATAAATCAATGGCATAAACATGATAAAACTAACCAAGAGATGAACAATCTCAGCGGTGACCGGTGGCGATGAACAATGGGTTTGGTGTGGGTGACGGCTAGGGTTTATTTTTTTAGTAGAAATGAAAGAGTCTGACTAATGAGATGAGAGAAAGTGAATGGATTACTAAGTATTTTATGTTTAATTTTGGGTCTAACCATAAGTTTGTGTGAGGTATGATAATATTAGTAAAATAAGAAGTGTGGTTATCATCGGATTAGTTCATCGGTTTCACGGATCTCGAAATGAAAAACCATGAACCAAACCAAATTAGATCGGTTTTGATTGGTTCGGATCGGTTTCAAACCGAACCAAACAAGGTCGGATATTTTTTCAGTTTGGTTCGGTTCGAACTTTCGGTTTCGTTGATTTTGTCCGAACCACTTACACCCCTAAATATAATAGAACAAAATAAAGCGAAAATTATAATATGAAAGGAAGATAGAATGTTTGCATTTCAATGCCTTTTCAGAAAAAGTAATTATTTCCCAAAGTTAGGTTAATTTGATGATGGTGTGAGAGTGTGCATGAGAGGTGAATCAATAATATTTTCTCAAGTTACGACTTACGACGTTTACTTCATATTTCATAATAAAATCAATAAATATCTACATGATGTATATAATTGAACGTATGTGTAAAATTACTTTACAGTGTTGATGTATAATAATTAAATTCAATATTTTGTAAAGTAAATCTTGGCTTTTTTTTTTTTAATTAAAATCAAACATAGCAGTCCTAAATTTTTAATCACTAGAATAAAATTATACAAGTTGTAGCTGCAAAAAAGATAAACTGCACTATTCTTAAGTAGTGAAAAACAATGTAACAAAGCCAGTGGGATCTAGTGCAAGTGCTTGGTGCGCAGTGTGTGTGACTGTTGTAAAACATGGGATACCAAATTCAATTCCCAGTCACAAATAAAACATAACAATGTAACAGACTTTACAATCATGCATAAATACAGAGCAAAATTTTCACTAGAAACCCTAATGGTTCCAGCTAAACCGTTTTACATCCCAAGGTAGAGACCATCACGTACTTGGGTTCAGGAATTTGATTGTCGATTCCAGGAGATCGCTCAATCAGAGATTTAAGTTTTCCAGTATAACTTTCTAGACCTAGAGAACCATGTAAAGTTTGCTCATGTGAGTCTGATATGTTAGGGCTAACCTCTACACGATCACCTTTCTCCAAAGCTTCGTTTGCCTTGATGTTATCGTTGAACATTCTAAGAGCATCTTTTGTTGACAAAGAACGCACTGATTCATACAACCCTCTGAACTCTTCCCTCTTTTCTGGTGCTTCAACTAACTTCCTCTTTAATAGATCCGGAAGATTACTAAATGCACTTCAAAGGGTACAAAAAAGAAACATAATTATAGAAGGAACAATAAGTGGATCGTTTCCAGTATTAAAATTTAATATAATGCATATGTTTCAACTTAGATATTTCCTTTCAAAATACCTTGTAATACCCCTCACAAGACCCCAGCGATAACCATGAACGACTGATTGTTTAAAACCAGTATTGAACCCTTCTTGTGCAGAAGCCTCCATCCCTGCGAAGAGACCATCTCCATATCCAATCTAAAATATGATGCAGAATGAAAATAATTACTACCTAATCATCATATTATAAAAGAAAATTGAAGCTTCTTTCTTTTGCCACAGATTTGGAAGACTATTATAAATTACTCTATGGAATTCATCATGCCTCCTCTGCCACTCCCTTTTTAAATCTGACGCATCATCAAACACTTCATGAGAATCATCCGACACAGAATCATCAAGGTTCATACAACCATGATCGCAATCTAAAAATCATAAAATAAAATTAGATTACTAACTAAGAACCAAAACCTTGTTTATTCATCGACACAAAGAACCTGTTTTACCCAAGGTTACATTAACCAGAACCAACCACGACACAAATTATCTAGTACTGACTTCCAGATTACATCTTTACACTGAAAGTCATAGGTTCTTTTAGGAAACAAAAATGCTGCTTGGAAACAAAAGTCAGTTCAATGCTTAGTTAATTTAAAGAATGTTATAGTATAAATCTACGTTATATAGCATCGGTATCAAACAAAGCCATATATCACTAAAACAATTTGAGAAATAAAGTTTTAAATGCATACGAAAAGACGAAAATCAGTATGTAATACATTAAGGAAAGCATGTGGTAGTTTAGAATAGGTATAAAATGTAACTTCAATGCACATTAACAATGCAGACATGTTGGGTTAGAGTGAGTTTAGAGTAAAAATGCTTGATAGTTCTGCTTTCACAAGCTTTAGTTAAAAGCTGCCCTTATGGAACTAACACAACTTGCATTAGGTCCATGCATCATCGCACTTCCTGCTTCTCGGTTAGATCACAGAATTCATCAAATAATACCCAGAAAACAAGACATGTCTTTACTCTTTACTGTTATAACTAAAATCTATTATATTACATGAGGCACGTCTCATGTAAAGCCACGGAGAGTCATCAACCTCAGCGACAGTGTTGTCGAAGGCAGATGGCGAGAGACTAAAAATACGCCATATAAACATGCCACTGTGGCCTAAGGCGCTGTCATGGCGAGAGCATGCCTTCACAAATTTCTTGTGACATTTGTCCAAAAATCTGCCACGCCATTCCACCATGGCAGTGAAATGACTGCCATTTGACAACACTACTCAATGAGAATTAACAATGAAATTTATGTATAATCTACCAATGGAGAAATTCTGGACTTGAACCCAAGTCGCAACAGGTGTGAAAGTCTAACTGCAAGGCTATGGACTAAGAGCCACCAACCTTGGTAAGTATTTACAAAAGTAAGTATTTACTAAAGCATTTACATATGGTCTACCGACTAGAAATTCCAGGCTTAAACTAAACTACATCGAGCAGAATGTTCAACCATCTATGCCAACCCTAGTTGTAAAACAAGACATATCTATTGAATGCAATGAATTTCTTATAATCATCACTCAAGGAAAAATTACACCATATAGCAACAGTTGTTCAAACTTCAATTTATCCGAATCTATGAAGCACGGACACTCCTCGGATAAGGCGTGTCCCGGTGTCAGACATGATGTGTCTGACACCGACACATATAATTACACTACACCGAATTATGTGATTTTCTCAAATCATTAGCGGTGTCGGCGTGTTAGCGTCCGTATTCGTGTTTCATATATCAGAATAGAGAATCTTATTCTTACCGTTTAAATTATCTTGATCATCAACATTAATGGGCTTTACTTCTTTTGAAAGCTTTGAACATTCACCTCCACCCATCTTCAATAGCAAAAACATTATCAGCAAATCAAATCACCCAAAAATATCAGTTACCACCAGGTTTAATTAGGATTATTCACAATTTACCTTAACATGAAAACCGAATCAAATTACAATAACAGTTCAACAAACCCAAACAAAATCAAACAAATTAGGTTTTATCAAAAACCAAAATAAATCGTCAAAATCAGTTTTTTTAACAGCTGTTTCAGAGTTATTGTTGCAAATGCATGTAGAGAATTCAAAATCGCGAATGAATAATAAAATTAGGGTTCAATAGACAAGTATGAAAAGGGGGTAAGGAAAGAAATAGTGAAAAATTAGGGTTAAAAATAATTTATAAGATGATTTACCTTAGTGTTAGCTGGTAAGATAATTGAGTAGAAAGGTGAGGTGCAGAAAGAAATTGAGAAACCCGTGCAACCGTGCGGTGCAAGTAAGATGTTCAAATCTAAACCAATCTAAAATAAAATTGCAAAAAATCAATATTTTTTTTATATTGTAAGCAAAAAATCAAATATTTGTTGATGTCTTATAAAACAGTTTGGATCGATAGATTTCTTAAAAAAAAAAATTAGATCAACGGAATTTAGAATCACTTTTTTCAAAACCGAATCAAATTATAAAATGAAATTTTGATACTTGATTATTTATTTTTTTACAACAATGGAAAAGGTAATTTAGTAAGTATTATATACATTTCAACAACTTTATTTTACAATTGCTCTAAAAACTTGTTCTCGTGAACTTAACTCAGTTGGTATGGATAATGCATAATATATGCAAGGTTTTGGGTTCGAACCCAGCCACCACAGAAGAAAAAAAATTACTCTAAAAACTTATTTTAATACTCATAATTTTTGTTGTATACTTTAAGGAACGTATATGGCTGCGTTTGTTTAAGAATTTTTTTGAAAAAAATATATTTTTTCTGTAAAAAAAAAAAAAAAAAAAAAATCACTTGTCATTTTTAAGTTTTTTTTTTTTTTACAATCAAAAATGGAACTTATATATTAACAAGGAGGGATCATTTTTAAGTGTTAGGATTAACTTTTCTCAAAATTCATTTTTTCAACAACAAAGAGGTAACACATGAACTAGT
>Ga0315915_1007337_pt1 | contig 13211 bp, 5 predicted proteins | sample MpolbnodulesMG_FD_207738 | JGI IMG/M metagenome (GOLD analysis project Ga0315915, IMG submission 207738) | Medicago polymorpha root nodule microbial communities from Los Angeles, California, United States - branched nodules | ecosystem: Host-associated > Plants > Roots > Nodule | place: USA... | reverse complement strand
TTAAATAGTATAAATTACTTTCACTCTGTCCCCCCCCCCTGTGTTTTGATCGTTTAACTACTACATTCAAAACTCTGCATTAGACTTTGAACATTATCTTTAGACACTGATCAATGTAATTACTTGTAAAAAGGTTGAAAAAAACAACCCAATTCAACCTTCCTTGTTGTGTTTTACTCACCTTAATTTTGTATTATGGACTCAAGATATTTAAACCACGTAACTTGGGGTATGATATGATCTCCAACTTTCACCTATAAGGTAGACCTACTTCTCCTTTCGCTGAAGTTACATTCCATACACTCTGTCTTGCTTCTACTTAGGCTGAAACCATAAACTTCTAAGACTTATGTCTAGGTATATAGCCTCCCATTCAGTTCCTCCCTCGACTCTGCAAGCAAGACTATATTATCTACTAAAAGCATACATCTCAGTGCTAACTCTTGGATATGTTCGATGAGCACATCCAAAACTAAAGTAAAAAGATAAAAACTTAAGGTTGGCCCTTGGTGTAATTCTATTGTTATGGGAAAATCTTCAGTAACCCCATTCTGCATCCTCACACTAGTTGAAACTCCCTCATACATATCCTTGATATCTCTAATATAAGTAATCCTAACCCCTTTATTCTGTAGGGCTTTCCATAAAATCTCTCGAGGCACTTTATCATACCCCTTCTCCAAATCAATGAAAACTAAGTTTAATTATTTCTTATCAGTCCATATTGTTCCATTAAACGTCGAAGTAAGTTGATTTCTTCCATAGTCATCCTCTCAGATTGGGATCTAAATATAAACGATCAAAAGAATAATGTTTTAGACTAAATTTAGGCCCAATTCAACTGTACACCTCTACCGCGTAGGAATATCGTCCAAAGATAATCTGACCATGAAGGTCACTGATGAAGATATGTAGAATGTTGACTATGACCAAAGAGAACAAGATCTTTTGGAAGAAGACACTTATGAAGATAAGGAGGATATTGACTATGACAAGGAATGGAGTGACTCTGATTATGAACCTCCTGCATCGAAAGTGAGCATGAATGGTGTGATGGATGGAATGGAAACTTGCAATTGTTCATGACTCAGAGGTTTGATGCTCGAGATTTTTAGTTCAAGGAGTTAAATCAAAGGTTTGATGCTCAAAATGAGGGCTTCGATCCAGACGTGGAAAATTGCCATAACCATAAGCATGTCACCTTCCTAGTACTTCTCATCACCTTTCCCAAACCCTGGCCAAGAAGGTCCTTCAAACCCATATTGAAACGATGCTCAGTGACTTATCATTTCTTTTATTTGCACTTTTATTTTGTCTATGACATTATGCCCAACATTTATTTTGTAATAATTAACCCACTATGCACATCCCCTTTTTGACATTGTCAAAGGGGGGAAATGATTATGTTTATGATGTTGTTTGTTTACTTATGTCCTTTGTGTGTTTACTTTGATTGCAATATGTGTGATAAATTGCCTTGATTTCAATATAAGTGGTGATTCTTTATAGCCATGACCTATGGAATACATGGTATCCTTATATGTATTGTTTGCATGTGTGCTATGAGACTTTGGTTATACATAAATATATGTTATGCATGCTTGGTTTTTTGTATGCTAAGTTTCAGGGGGAGTTAAGCCAACATCATCAACATTGGGTTGATAATATCAAAAAGGGAGAGAATAAAGTTTCTCTTAGTGTTAGGATTGTTGTGCTTTGATAATGTTTTTTTGAGTTAGATTCTAGTTTTTTTTGGTGATGTTTATTGTCATATTGTTTAATGGTTAGAATATGTTAAGGCACCTAGGAATCCTTGTTTGTAGCATATGTCTCTTGTGTGTCAACTCTCTTTTTGTGTGGCAAAACTCTTTTTCTAACTTTTTTATTCAATTCAAAATTCTTTGAGTCGTATCATTTGAACTCTCTAATATTGAATTTTAGAGATCATGTCAATATGAATCATATCATTGTTGGTATGATTCGTATCACCGTTGAATCATAACAAAAATGCTTAAATGGTATCATTTGAGTTATCTGGTCTAGTGTTTTGTGTAACAACCCGTTTTATGTAATAGAAGTTGAAGTTTAAAATAGCATAATTGAAATGTAATTGAAATTCCAGGAGTAGTTTAACATAGTTTAATGTTGGGAATGAATTGGCTTTATAAAATGAAGAAAAAGGAGGTAAATCGGAATGATTTGTTGATGTGTATGAGTATGATGCCTCATCTTGACGAAATATTTGAAAATAGACGATTTTGTAAAATGAGATGAACTTTGGTGAAAATAGACGAATTTCGGTAAAATGATAGAACACGATATGATAACTTGCAAATGACCTTGTATTCATGATACTATGATGAAATGAGAATGAACCAAGGTTAATTGGGTGTATCACTGTTAACACCAAAAATGAAAATATTTGGTCGAACTCACGATTATATCTTTGACAAGGCAGATGGGTTATTTCGACAAGCTGCAAAGTGCAAAGGGATTTCGACCAATAATGTAACACCCCAAAAATTACATGTAATGATTTAATGAAGTTAATTAGAAGTAATCTCAATTTTATGATTATAATGATGCTATGATGCTAGAATATTATGTTAGCTATGAAGAAATAGATTTATGATGATTAATGACATGCTAGGAGGATTATTATGATGAAGGGGAAACGTAAATAAAATAATGTAGAGGCGGGAGGTGTAGAATAGAAGTTTTAATTAAGTGGGGGAGGGAGAAGTAAAAATAATAGAAAATATAATGGAAGGAATAATAGTATAAGGTTAGCCCAAATATAAATAGAGAAGTAACAATCAGAGTTGTCACTTTTACTGAAACGTAGAAACAAGAGAAAAGGATAGAAGAAGAGGAGAAAACCCTAATTCAAGAGAAAAGAGCCAAAGTCGAGACTTCGGAGATTCGAGGTAAGGGGGAGATTCCTTTCACTTTAGGGTATCTTAATCTATGGTGGGGGTATCTTAATCTTAGCATGATGTGTTGTTAAAATATAAACTATGATGAAACTATGGTGATGAATGAAGGTGATGATGTTGAACGAATGGAATTTAGGGAGATTAATATAGGGTTTATGAATTGAATATTTGATCTTGAAAATAGTAGGTAATCCAGTTAGATAATGGAAAAGTTAGTGTTTAGATTATAGGGTAACCCTAGGTAATGTTTTCTATCAATTTAGGATCAAACGGGGTGAAAAACAGGGATTTCTAGCCAAGTTATGAGCAAATTCGAGGGTAAAAATGTTGTTTCTGGGTTCTGAAACTGTCACAATCGTGCCACGATTGAGCCCAATGTGCCACGATTTTCCAACAACGAAAATCATTTTTTAAGCTGTCAGAAACGTGCCACGATTGGAACCCAACATGCCACGATGCAATATGGACTTAGATTGGTTCCTGACCCATTTTTATGCACCCAAAGGGTTCCTAAGGTGTATTGTAAGGACCCAAATCAATAAACTTGAATGCGAGGAGTTTAATTAAGGGTTATATGAGTAGTTTCACAAGCCATAATGAATTTAAAATAAGATGAGTATCAAAGGCATTCGATAAGAACTAAAGTAAGGATATAAGTTATTTGATGACCGTAGTGATAGGAATTATTTGGTGAGCCTTAAACATAATTTGGTGAGAGGGAGACATGACTATTATAAGGGAGAATACAGAAGGATAGTTTGTGATAGTTGTCAATGACAAATGAATTCCCAATGTAAAGGTAAGTGCCCTATATTATTAAATCTAAACGAGGGAGTATGTTAAAGTGTCATTAGGGTTGATTATCTCAAAAAGCTAGAGAGATTAGGTCGTGAAATTATGAAGGACTTAGAAGCGAAGTAGAGAGAGTTGTGAAAGGGTAATTCAGGAGCTAATGCAGATGAAAATAGTTGTAAACTAGAGTAAAGGATAAATGCAAAGATGAGACTATATGAAGAATAAGATCTAGGGAAAATTAAAGAGAAACGGTGGTAAAAGTTTAAGGTAATGGATGACATTAATGATGTGGCAAAGTATGAAGTAAGGTACTGGATATGAATGGGTTAAAGAAATGAAAAGACAATGATAAGAGGGAATAATATAGTAGATGGCTATGGGTAATTAATGATGTTAAACATAATCGCCTTAAATATTAATGAGCTTAGGAAGGTTGTTAGGTTGTACGGAATAAGAGTTAATATAAGCGGTAATGTTAAAGAGTTGATGAGGCGTATATAAACGAGGAGAAGGATAGGTGGGTTAAATAAATGGATACGATGAAGGATAATGATCGCGGTAAGTATAAATATCTATTTACCTAAGGTTATTAAAATAAAACTATAACGACGTAAATAGCGCAGACACATTGTGAGTCTAAAAACGAATTAAGTTGAAGGAGGATAAGACGAATATAAGAGGGGTCACATAGTGCTTTTAATGAGAACATATATATGTATGAAAGAGGTAATGACGTTGGAAATAAAGCCAATATATATTTTGAGAACAATTCACATGATTAATCCATTTTGATTTATTCGAAGGATTATCAAATTTGAATTTGGCTTGAAAAGATGAAAAAGAACTTCTGATAAAGTGGTCGAAGAAGACCATACACATACAATGTTCATTTTTGGTATTATGTTTCAGAATGTTATTCCTCTCATGTCTTTCGAGAAACAACATTCTGAGGGGCCTCTGTTAATACCAAAAATGAAATATTTGGTCGAACTCATGATTATATCTTTGACAAGGCAGATGAGTTATTTCGACATGCTGCAAAGTGCAAAGAGATTTCGACCAAAAACATACAGACTTCGACACACCGCAATTTCAGCCAAAGACAAGGAGAAATAATTCGAAGTTGCAATTGGAGTGCATGGCAGGAAACGAGGCTGAAGTGCATTGAAGATTATTTCCTAATGTCTTAGTGCATGGAAGTTATTTTCTAGTGTCTTAGGAAGTTATAGGTAGTTATTTCTACTTTTAATATAGACCGTAGGATTTAATGGTAGTTTTCTCTACAAGGTCTATATATATATATATATATATATATATATATATATATCAGTTTGTAATAATAACAAAGGGTTGGTTTCTTGATCTCTGAAACTCCAATACCTCTGCCGCCACAGAGCATATGGGTTCATGCTTGGATAGATCGACAGATTCCAACCACCATTTACATTCCTGCAAATTAATATCAATGTTCTTGTTTTATTTCCCTTCTTCTTTTCCTTTTCATCTTTCTTCTCTTTTTTCTTAATTTTAGCATGCTCACTTGAGCATTTTTCTATCATGTTGTCATGAGACAACTTGGTATTAAAAGATGTTGGATGCATTTCTGACATTAATGTTCCTAAAGAATGTATGAAGTGTTGATTGTCTTAAACTGCGAGGCTTGAACGATCCCCCTTTAAAAATATATTTGTCACCATCGATCGACATTTATGTCCTAAAATCATTGATGGATACCATTGATGGATAATGGAGGTTACATTACCAAAATTTGGTGTAAACAATCACATGTTGTTAATGTGTAATGGATGTATTGTCCATCTATTGTGCAAGTTGTTCTTGTGACGTGTTATTGCTTTTTTGTTGTGATGATTTGGTTATGAATGTATTTGCACAATATGATGGTGAAATGCATTATACATAATGTTGATAGGATATTTTAGTATCTAAAGTAGTGATGTTTATAACGGTGATGTCTTGTATGAACATATGCATTGATGAGTCATATGTTCATGCATTCATAAGTTAACGGATGTTTAGTCTCCAAAGTGGTGAGTAACGGATTTTTAGTATCCAAAGTGGTGAATTAACAGATATTTAGTATCCAAAGTGGAGATAGGATGTTGTAGGATATTCCATGCATGATATGTATGAAAGTGTCATGTTTGCATATATGATTGGTGAATTGGTTATTATGTGCATTGGCGAATTTTGGTGAATGTTGTGACTATGTGGAAATGTGAATTTGTATATGTCGCTTGATTATGCTAGTATACTTGATTAAGCTAGGGCATTACACCCCAAGAAAATTGCCTAAACTATAAAATAAAATAAAAACATAAAAAAAATATCTAAAAAAAGGCTAGATTCTCATGAAGAAGCTCTCACATTTACAGCTTAAAATTTCGTAGATAACTCTTTGTTTCCTCTTCATTCGTACAAAATTTTCCAATTTTCAAATATAAGTAAAAATATGAATATAAATTATATTTCAAACAAATTAATAGTAAATTAAAAAAATTCAAAAAAGTAAATTAAAAAATTAATTAGTAATTAATTTTTAAAATTATGTATGATTTTGTCAGAAAGTAAATTTATATTGTAATTAATCTAATAATTTCACACCTATTAAATTAGAATAATTGAAAATAGAATAGATATTAATAATTACCAAAATATTAATCCATAACAACAATCATAAAAATATTAATATTTATTTAAAATTTTGAACAAATTCAATTTATCTTTCTTGCAAGGATATTTAATTACTTATTTTATTTTATTTTTAATTTATCAAATTTTAAAATATTACAAATTAATTTGAAAAAAAATGTAATCTATACCAATATATAATAGGTGTCATACCCCAATTTTTGACCTAGGACCCTACATTCATACACCCTCTGATCCGGAATATTATCTGACTTTTCAGCGAAAAATTCGGTAGAGAGGTACTTTAAAATACCTCATTTTCGGTTCGTTTTAGGGCCCGCATTTTTATTTTATTATTAGTCTTTTTTATTTATTTTATTTTTATTTTTATTAGTTTTTATTTTATTTTATTTTATTTCCATCTTTTATTTTATTTTTATTTTTATTTTTATTTTATTTTGTTTTTTAGGTTATTTTCTTTCTATTTATTACTTAGAATAGGTCCAAAAATAAAATGACCAAGGTCCAACAAATTTCAAGTCAAGTGTCAACTTTAACATTCCTTTTTCAAAATTCATCATAATTGTCCATCAAAAACCATTAAACCACTTTTCCATTTTCATCAACCTCCTCACCTATAAATAGAGCCCTCATTCCACACTTCAAAACACACCAAAAGTTCTCTTGAGTTGTCAAAGAACTTTTCTCTCTTCTCCCTCATTTAGCTTGTGTTGACGAGCTATTGTTTTTTTTTCCCTCTTTTTCCGTCCCTTCGGAATTTTGTCCCTTTGGTAATTTTGTCCCTTCGGAATTTTGTCCCTTTGGTAATTTTGTCCCTTCGGAATTTTTTCCCTTCGGTTGTCCCTTTCTTTTATTTTATTTTATTTTATTTATTCCGCTTTTATATATTAAAAAAAATGCAAAAAATATTAGGTTAGAAAAGGGTTTTCGTGGTGATCCAACATCACTACGGAAATTCCTCGCATTTTTATTTTATTGTCACGTTAGTTTTATTTATTGTTTCAATTAATATTAAAAATACCAAAAACATGAAAATAACCAAAAATCACCAAAAATATTTTCATAATAAACCTTGATCCAAAATCAAGTGATTCCTTTTTTTATTTCCTTCTTAATCAAATTTCAATCAATTTAATGATACTTTGAGTCATCTTTCTTTTAATATAAAAAATACAAACAAATTCTATTTTGCCACTTAGCTTTTTACTTTAAAACTTTTTCAAAACTAATAAAAAACACAAAATCAATCAAACGTCAATTTCTACCCCGAACTACGAGGTTTTGATCCCTCACGGGTACGTAGGCAAAGGACTATGTCCTTCCAAATCAAATAAAAAATGTTAAAAATAATTTTCCTTTTCTTTTAATCACTACTCCATTTCCTTCTTTAAAAAGCAAGCAAGTTATAGCCAAAAAATAAATAAAATCAAGAGGTTCCCATAGAATACTATGGATATTTAGGGTGCTAACACCTTTCCTAAATATAACTAACCCCCGAACCCTAAATATTTTAAAATGTGGTAATTTAGAACTTTTTCCCCTTTCTTTTGAAAAATTAAAAGTTCAGTCGTGAAATAAAAATAGTGAGTCTATGCTAATCAAATAGCTTGACTTCCGAAAAATGACGCGACAATAGGTATATACACTTTTTTAGGGCTGGACTTTTCTTCCCCTTTTTCCCATCATTTAAACTATTTTATCATTTTCATAAAATAATTAATTATCAATTAAAAAGTTAGTTAAATCTCATTAAAAATAAGAATAATCCATAACTATAAAAATAACAAGCCACAATAGTAGAACAATCCTATTAAAAAATCTTCCAATATAACCCTTTGGTTGATTACTTTTTTACCATTTCATCCATTATTGTCAATAAAAGCGGAAAGACAAACACGTTAGTAACCATTTTGACGCTAATATATATAAGGTGTGTACCAAAAATTTAATATCATAAAATAATATATTCATGTTTGTTATCTTTTGCGCATTAAATACGTAATAAAATAATTGTTGATGTGATCTCTATGATATCTTACCACCAAAATGCCAACACATTGTTTTATGTCCTTGACAACAACTTAAAAAACACTATTTGTGGTTACCACCAATTTTTTTGTCAGGCAAATATATTTTAATTTTATATTTAGTTTCAAAAGAAGTTTATTTTTTTTAGGGGTTCAAAAGAAGTTTTTTATCTCTACATAATCAGGATGTTTAATTCCGGAGTTGTATTTTTTTTTTTTTCTTTTTGAGGAAGTTGCAGTAAGAGACTTAACCGTACGTCCTCTTGGTTTTTGCAGCATTCCCACTATAGTATAAATCCAACTTTGCACTTTTAGTTAGATCATATATCACATATCCAGTACTTTTTACTGTACATTATAAGAAGGAGAAGTAATTTCTTTGCTAAAAAAAAAAAAAAGGAGAAGTAATTTCTATGCTATTTCACTCACTACACATGTACTCCCAACGTCCTATATATTATAAGAAAAAAAAAATAAAAAATCACACATATTAAGAAAACTGAAACATAGTAGTTTGCAACATAGTTTCTTGTGTTATCTTTGAAATAAGTTTTATAGGAAGATGTAAAAACAATTTTTATTGGTTATTGAAAACATGAAAGAGAGAGCAAATTGAATGCACATTGCATTTAATTTTCCTTTGGAAAAGATAATTTTTTGAAACAACATAATTAAATATGATAAAAGTTGGTCTTTTTTCTTATAATTTGGGACAAAGAAAATGAGTTTTTTTTGCTTATTATTTAGGACGGAGGGAGTACATTGGATATAAACCGTGTAGGTATTTACTTTCACAAACTTGGTATATTCATTTCAGTTAACCTGTTCTTATAACTGATAAACAAGTAATAACTAACAACTTATCGATCAATTTCATCAACTAACAAAACTGGCCTATATTCCCCCAAAAGTGGTGTATTTAATGACGGTCCATCATGTCCAGATTAGGAAGAAAAGTGCAAAAGGAATAACAATGCTTTGTCCTCAAAGAAGTTACGTTATTCTAAAAGTTAAAGACTAACTCATTTCAGTGATATTTTGATAGGATGCGTGAACACTACGGTTTGACATCTTTTATTTATTTCTTAAAGTTCTAAAGTCTCTAACCATCCTTCTTAACTCTAACCCTGATTTCTTTCCTTCTCTCTGCATTTATTTGACCACTACTAGATCTTTGACCCGTGTGATGCACGAGTCTGAAATTTGAGAGTAATTCTTACATAAAAGATATTCTAGTTAAATATAAAAATCTTGTATACGAATTTACTCAAACAAATATATGTTGATTGCAATTTACAATTTGTTATGTTTAGCTTTTAAGCATCATATACATTTAAGAGTAAACAACATCTTAGAACAAAGGTTTTTTTAACCAATTTAACTTTTAATAATGCGAGAATACGTCAACATCATGTACATGCTAACAATGTCAATTGAATAAGAAGAAATATATATCAGTAAAAAATTTCCTATATTAAAGCAAGCTATCAAATAAGTTGCCACTGTATTTTGGTAAAGATTAGCAAGTAAAATTAAAACAATGTTTAAGAAACTAATAACTCTTTCTTCAAATAAAATAAAAAAACTCTAAATCTTCGTAATAAGTCCCTTATAATAAAAGTGAATCAGAGAGACTAATAGTCGTCTACTACTACTAATAATAATAAATTACACGTTTGTAGAAAATATATTTCAGCTCAAACACCTCTTGCTCATGTTAGAATCCTAACAGAGTTCAATAATTCATTAGTATATATTGATTTAATAAAGTTGGTCAGAAATACACTATATAAAGTAAAAATATGAAAATAGTTACCTCAAATCTGTCCCAATACCAATGATATGATGTGGCATAAATACTGATGGCATTAAGTCAAGTTTAAAAAATTGATACAATTAGATTAAAGCAAGTCTTGAAATTCTTATAATTAAACTTTTCCCATGATAAGAATGACCTTTTGGTATAGTTCTCAACCAATAATTAATGTCAACAGCAATTACATATATGTTACCAATAACTAGCCTTCACTACAATAATTAATGTCAAAAACCAAAATGATGGATTGCGACTATTAGAAGGGTCACACATGTCTATTTGCGGTTGTTCCCCAATAATCAGAAATTGGTTGCAACTACATTTTGTGACGGTTCATGGAACGAACGTTACAACTGTTGCAAAGGATATTGCGACGGTTGCTAACCGCTTCTATACTATATATAAGACCCCTCACAACAGTCGCAAAGTAGGCGATTTAATATAATTTAAATGGGTTTGCGAACCCTCACAAAAGTCGCAAATGTTTAGTTTTTTTATAAAAAAATTGAATGGGGCATTTTGTTGACAATTTAAATAAATATATTAATAAATACTTAAAATACAGAAATATATAACTAACAATATCTAAATCTCATTCAATAATTCTTTCAAGAGTAACAATCAAAACAACAGATAAAGTAGATAAAATACATAGTTTAAACATTAAAAAACCAAAACACTACCAAAACACTAGCGGGTGGACATTCAAAACAATTGCAATAGATAAAGTATGTAGTTTTCAACGTTCAAAAACCAAAACACTAGTGGCTGGACATTCAAAACAATTGTATCAGAATTAAAACTCCATAAAAATATCTAGGTATCTCTTAGTGAAGTTTCTCCTTGATCGTCATGATGATAACTAGACTCAGATGAATGTCTACAATCTTTTGTTGATTCTAAATTTGTTGGCCGGTAAGAAAAAAAAGGCAATGATTAGCAAGTTCCGAAAAGGCAGATGAATAAGACAATGATTAGAAGAAGAAAAAAAAAGACAGTATTGGCAATATTGATGTGAAGGCGAGTACAAGATGACAATATAGTATATACTTTTATGACTTAAAGAATAAGAATCCAATAATAGTGAGTCAGCCAGGTGAAAATTATGTAAAATTGGCTGTTTTTTTTAATTAGCAAATTTATTATATTTCCCCTGTACAAGGCGTAACAGGAAAAAGGAAAAAGCACTACACAAGAAATCCATATCAAAGTATGGTAATAATAAAAAAGATCACATGGGCACAAAGCTTTGTTTTGGATCACAAAAGAAAGTGAGAGGAAAGATTGTTAAAGGAAAGAAAGTGAATAGAAAGTGAGATGATTGTTTTAGTGTTTGGTATAAGTGAAAGTGAAAGGAAAGAAAGAGTTATGCTTAGTGAATGACATTATTGCCCTTACATAAAAATGATATATATTAATTCAATAAATCACACCTTTTTTTTAACATACAAATGCAATAAGACTCATATAAATATCTAAATATATAAATAATATATATTACATTTTTTTTCCATTCAAAAAAAATATATACACTTTTTTATCATATTTTATTGATAAAGAGAAGTGGCTTAAAAAAAATAGAGTGGAGACATTTATATCATTTCATGCTTTTCAAGGCTTTCTGTCCAAAACAGAGAGGAAACATTTTGCATGTGGGACCCACCAAAAAGTTTCTTTCCTTGCTTGTATTTGACTAAACCAAACTGTGGAAGCACAAAAATCTAGAATCTTTCCTTGCTGCAAGCTTTTCATCCTTGAACAATCAGCAGTTCCAAGCACACTCTAAAAGACTCCCTAAGGCTCGCCATTGGGCACCTATAATTCACCCTGCCAATACTTAAAACTGTTGCCTATACCAAGCCGCAAATCTAGAAAAGGAAAAAGAAAAAATGCACAGAAAAACCAGCAGGCAGCCACAAGCACAAAACACCAATCTGTTAAAACTTCCCAAAACAGAAGCCAATACCTCAGCCCAGTAATATAGGATTTCAACTACTCCAAACTTCCGGTATTCACCTCAAAAAGGCAATCCCTAGGATTCCAATTTCATTCATATAACAAACAAATATTTTGTGTTTATTTTAATAACGGTTTGTGTTTGTTGAAATTGACCCAAAATTTGATAGATGAAGAAGATTGTTGCTAAAAATATAAAAGATATGTTTTAAATATATTTTGTGCTTCTATAAAATTGATGCTGAAAATATATTTATGGAGAGTAAATATATTTTTATATAGTACGAAGGAAGATTTGATGCAAATATATATTTTAAAATGAATATTTGATGCAAATATATTTTGCGTTGAAGGAGAAGAAAAAAAAAGGAAACGTATCTACATCGTGATATCCGTTCGATCCAAATTAACGATTTATATTTCTCTATAAATACAGATCCTATATCAGATAAAATATGAGAGAGTAGGAAAAACAAGGATTAGAAGCCAACACTAAAACTAGTGTTTGTAGAGAATTTTCTTGGCAACAATCATTAGGGTTTAGATTGAATTACCATTGATTTACCTAGGAGAAACACAAGTCCCGTTCGAGGTGCAAGTGAACCTATATTCCAAATCTAGGAATAAAGGCCTCTACTAGTAATACCCCCAAAAGGAAGGAGGGTATTCGACATTCATGATGGCCCTTTTGCAATCAGCTAGTTATTTTCGATCGAAATGTTCCTGAAGACAGGGAGGACCTGTTGGAGTAAGCCCTAATAGCCAATCTATATTGATTGGGTTTAGCTTCGTATCATGATATTGATATAAATATATATTGTGAATATATGAATAATAAGACATTTCTTTATTAATTTTGTTTTGTTTCAAAATAATAAAGTCCCTAGAATAGTTAGTCTGTTTAATGGAACATAAGTATAACTTAATTGTGAGACCCCGTTAAACATAAGAAAACTATTCTTAAAGTATCCGTAGTCAAGCTTTATTGAGAAGTGGGATATCATTAAAGCA
>Ga0315915_1007336_pt1 | contig 13212 bp, 9 predicted proteins | sample MpolbnodulesMG_FD_207738 | JGI IMG/M metagenome (GOLD analysis project Ga0315915, IMG submission 207738) | Medicago polymorpha root nodule microbial communities from Los Angeles, California, United States - branched nodules | ecosystem: Host-associated > Plants > Roots > Nodule | place: USA... | reverse complement strand
AACCTCAACCAAACTTGTACTTTTAAATTAGGTCAAGTTGAAAACATTTCAGCTCCAAATATTGACAGGACAGATACAATGAACCATGTCTTAACTTACCCTGTACTTTCCCATGTCTAAGAATACCCAAATAAAACAGGCACTTATGCAAGAAAAATAAACATCAGGTTACATGAAAACAAACTAATATCCACTCAAACAATTTAGCAGTGATAGTGATATGTAAGTGGAAGATAAAAGTGCCATGGACATTAAAGTAAATGTCATAGACATTCAAGCACATTAACTCCTGTTGTTCATTTGATATCTTGAGCTGGGTGAGATGAAAGTGTACAAGGGGGGTGTTGTACTAAAAGTTCTGGGCATAAATATGAGAAAAATAAACAAGGATTTTGCTGGCAAAAAGCAATAACTGTTGAACACCAAAGCAATAACTGATGAAAGTAAAATATAGTTCTTTGAGAAGACATATCATGCAAAATTTTCAACGCAAGTAGAATATTTTTTTACCACCACAATTAATTAGAAGATAAAATCACAAAATTTGAATATTAGTACAAAAGCAAGATGTGTGTGATTCTTAAGCTTCAATATCAAATGCTATCAACAGATTCTTAAATAAGATGTTAAAGTAATACTAGTGACAAGAAAAAGGATAGAATAGATTAATAGAACATAATTAGTTTCATAACTTCTGAAAAATAAAAATATGCGAGCATATAGAGATTTTGTAAACTACTTCCAAAAATGAAAAACACTTTCTCTTGCCAGGAAACGCCATGATAAAGATCACTACATACCTCATAGCCTGTAATATCGCAAATTCTCTTGCATGGATGCATAGAAGGGGGTGACTCAATATTGACATCTGCAAGACAATCCAATAAAAAAAACAATTAAGATTCTTTTCCATGGAAGACACACATATAACAACAACAAAAATTGGCACATAGGAGTATCCAACGGTGAGGTTAAACATTAAAATTCTTCCAATTGTTGCTTTGGTATTCCAAATGAAAGAATAAATATCATTAGAGTGAAAAAAAAGTACAATTAGAGTGAAGAGAACATATCCACCAAAAGCGAAAAATAACAACAACAATAACAACCAAGCTTTATCTCACTAAGTGGGGTCGGCTACATTGATCAAACAAGTAAGGACGCTATAATGTTCTATCATATATCTATTCAACTCATTAATCTCTAGATCTTTCTTAATAGCTAGCTTCTACTGATTTGACTACGCTCCATCTTATATACAAGTGCTCTCTCTACATGTCGAAACCACCTAAGCCGAGAAACAAAAATTTCATAAATTGTAATAATAAATGATTATACTGACAATTGGGTTCATCAGGAGGGTAATTCTGGTAATTTTCAGCTTGAATAATCTGCTTAAGATGTTTCCAGTGTCTGCCTCTGGATTGGCCTTTAGGGTATTTGTCATACATTTGAATTCTCTTAAAACTGAGATAGTTTGGCAACACTAACTCTGCATCCACTACCTCTGCCTCCATTTTCTTAACCTTTAACAAAATAAATCAGATCAAATAAATTAACAGAATGAGAAGAAACAGAATCACAAAGCAGGAGATTCAATTGACTAACCTGTTCGTGCAAAACGGTGGCCGATTAGGTTTCGCAGAAAGGAATTTAGGTGTTCTTCTAATTTCTCACTCTCTCAAACCTTTTTTTTTTGGGGGAAAAAGAAGTGAATTTTCAGATTTTGTTATTTTCTGGATCGGACGGTTTAGAGAAACCCGGACCGGTCGCATGGTTTATCTTGTTTGGTCCGGTTTAAAGCGGTTTTGGCAGTTTGTTTTCAACTTTGACCACCTATTTGGCAATGAAAATGCTTAATTTTTTTTTTCTTTTTAAGAAAAATGGTAATGAGTGGTTTAGGACATTCGTTAACCGTTTACGTACTTAAATAATAAGTTTAAGGTGTTTGCTAACAAGTACTCATTTTTCATAAAAGTTAAATACTTCAAACTCCAATACATTGAATACATATATTTTCATAAAATTTTATCATTTAAAGTCTTTAACAAGTGTCCGAGGACACTCGTTACCATTTTCCATAAGTTTATATTAAAAAGTTGTGTAATAATTATATTGACAAAAATAACATATTGTATTTCCAGGACAAAATTTCCTTTAATAAAATTCTTAAACAATATCAGGTTCTTGTTAGCAATACTCTAATTTTTAAGGAAAAAATATTTAGTTGATCACAAACATTTGCACAATTTATTTGAATACACATGCACATTATTTTTTTAATCAAGCACACATACACTAATTTTTTTGGTTACAAAGCTAAAGAGAAAGAAGAAGAAACAAAGCAAAACGAAAGAAAAACTAAGCTCTATGAAACCAAGTTCATGTGGAGTTCTTGGAAAGAAGTCCAATATGCCAGCAGGAAGAGAGTGGTGGACCATGAGATCACAAACATACTTGTGTAACCTGTGTTTGATCATGGAGGATATCATGCACACATACACGATGAAAAAAGGTAGAATGAAATATATATGTTTGTGTCCAAATAATGTGTACAAATATTTGTGACTAAATAAGACTTCCTTATTTAGCAATTACGTACCATAACAACACCCGTAGTCGAATTCAATTTTCAAAACATCGAATAGAAAGGTCTAGGACGAATTATGTCTCCTCAATTGCTCCCGGAACCCGTAAAAATCGGGTTGAGCTCAAGAAGACGCTTATAAATTTAAGTCTTCATGCCATGTCTACTCTAGTTGCAAAGATTTTTCAAAGATGATTAAAGAAAATTTTAGTGGTCTTGGAGAGTATTTTTAGTAATAGTTCAAATTCAAATTCTTATTCTTAATCATATATGTATCTTGTCCAAAGAAACCGACCTCCATTGGCCTAATTGGATACGGATTGCACTTGTGTGATATAATGCCACATGATATTGACCAATTTAAAAGTAAAAGAAAACCAACTACGTTAATATTATTCAATTATTCTATTTTCTCTTACACAGTCATTACTATCAATCACAGCAAGAGAAAATTCCCAGAAGCGAAAATTTAATTAGTGGCTATATATGATACAATTTAGAATAAAGCCACCAATCAACTAGAAATGCAAATTATCCACTAAATCACTTCAATTTCTAGTTACCTAAATAGCTTTCACAACTAATGGACTCTTAACATAATGCTTCCCATCTGACCAAATCATCTTTCCAAACACATAACTCTTTGTTGCTTTTCCTTTCTTAACCTTTAATTTTGCTTCAAACCTCTTCTCTTCACCAACATTTTTGAACTTCAATATATTTGGCTTCACAGTAACAGTGATCCCACTTGGGTTCTGAACATGAACAATATATGTTCCTGGAGCACCAACATTTTTCAATGTCCTTGTAACTGTCACTGATCCAGAGAGATTTGGAACTGTGATTGAAGGATAGTTTAGGTTGAGGATACTGAAATTCTTATGGCATTTGTAAGGACCTTTTGAAAATAATGACATTTGTGTTTCATTATAGCCTAATGCACATAAGAAGTTGAAGTAATCATTCGTTGTTATGTCATAAACAAGACCAGGATCCATTGCACTGTTTGGTTGAACATGTCCTGCTCCGTAGCTAAACGGCGTAGCTTGGCTTTCAGTAGCATTCAGAATTGGTTCTGCCTTATTGTCTAATGTTGTAGCTGAAAGTAATAGAGGACAATTATGACAAAGTTGAGATGAATGTTATATGGTGATGACAATATTTTTTTAGCACTGAATCATACCAAAATTTTGTAACTTTGATCTGCTTAATGAAAAATTTCAATTTGACAAATACATTGGTTAAATTCAGATTGTACGAAGTTAAAGGCGTAAGTAAACTAAATTTGACATTCATCACTACCGCGTATAAATTTGAATTTTACAATAAAGTTCATTAGATGTTATGCTAAAGTTATTATTTCTTGGGATACAAGAAACGGTTAGAAGTTTGAGAAACTTGAATTTCTTACCTGTGGTCATGATAGCTGATTTAATAGCAGCAGGAGTCCAAGAAGGATACAAGGATCTCAAAAGACCTACAATTCCTGAAATGTGAGGGCACGACATGGACGTGCCAGAGACTGAGTTAAATTGAATTCGGCGATTGTCAAACTTTTGATTAGTTGGCCCTTCAGCTTCAGTGTAGGCTGCTATAACTGACACTCCTGGTGCAGTGATATCAGGCTGAAAATTAACAAAGATTTGTTATATATCCATGACAATAGATTACAAGAGGAAAAGCATTCTTTTGGTGTCTAATAATAATTAATACCTTTAGAATCTCAGGTATAATAGTATTTGGTCCTTTGGATGAAAATGCTGCCATGAAAGGGGCTGGCTTAGTATGCAATTTTGTTGTTGGATGTGTAATATAAGCCACTGGAGACCTAAATATGAAGACCAAACAATCAAGTTTAAATTTACAATTTTTTTTTTTGCTTTAACTAAAGACTAAACCAAACTAGAATGCTAAATTTCTTACTTGGAAGAGTTGATGTAATTAAAGACTTCTACACCATCAGAGAAATTGATGTGAGAAGCAGGAAGAACATGAGGATCAGCTATAATTTCATTTCCAGTAGTCTTATCATTGGCAAGGACCATTCCTACAGCACCAGCTAGAAGAGCTTGTTCTCCCTTGTCCACTCTTGCATTTATTCCTCTCAGGCATAATACTATCTTACCCTTCACCTTTTTGGGATCCAAAGTTCCATTCTGGCAAAGCACACTGCATTGTTGAATTAGACCATATTACATTGGCTTCACATAAATTTTATTTACGCATATCAAAGAAAAAAAAATCATAAATTGTATTCACTATTGTTATAGCAGCACACTATTATTTATGCTAAATGTAAATATTGATTCAGCAATGATATTCAGTTGTTTGATACTTACGCATCTTCATTTGTTGCACTTGCCAATTTAGCATCTGTTGCTTTAATAATTGGGTAGAACTTGTCTGCTAATCTGGCAGCTGATAAGCTTTCTCCCTTCAGTTGAAGCAAACAAGATAATTGTGAGTCAGGGTATTCTTGTAGTTTCAATAAGCAAAAGTTCAAAATATGTTAATGTCACCCTACAGCTAGAAAATTGCATTAACTTCTGTGATGTTTAATATCACGATCAGGCACAGTTATGTAATCATAGGGTCCCCAGGCCTATTTTTGCTTTATTTTTTTGGTCTTGTGTTATTTGTGGTAAAAAGACTTGTATTGCAAGTAAGATGAATTTGCATTGCTGTTGCCACAAGTTCTTGGCTAAAAGGACTAAAACACTTTTCCCTTTAACTTCAAATTTAGAGCTTATAACAGTAATATTTGCATTATGTAATGTGGATCATTGGCTCATGCACAAAGAATCTCACACATTCACGCAGTCAACACATTGATGGTTGTTGGATTGAGATCACATGGTCCAGATTACAATACCGATTTTGTTTTTTTTTTAAAAATCTAAAATACCAAACATTCAACATGGACCATCCCGTCTCAATCCAACGACCACTAATGTCTTGACTGCCTGAATGTGTGGGATTAGTGATCGAAGGTTATCCAAATCCAAGACTAATGTCAAATACAAAAATGTCACCAAATTTGCACATATAATAGTATTGCCTTCTTATGTAGAAAAAGAGACAAACCTTGAAGGTTAAATTGTTACCAAGAACAACATAACTAGGGAACTCTCTATCCATTGTGCTGGCACCAACTGTGATATACCAAGGAGCTAGATTTGATGCAGTAGCATCATTTGGTCCACTATTGCCAGCAGAGCAAACAACAACAATACCTTTCTTAGCAGCATGGAAAGATCCAATAGCAACACTATCATTGAAAAGGTTAGAAGCAGAGCCACCAAGTGACACAGACAAGACATCAACACCATCATGGATAGCTGCATCAAATGCTGCAAGTATATCTGCATCAAAGCACTCGTCACCATTAACTGGAGGCCAACAAACTTTGTATGATGCAACTCTTGCTTTTGGTGAACCACCCTTTGCTGTTCCAAAACCTTGACCGAAGACACTGACTCCAGGTACCATGTTACCCCCGGCTGTTGATAAAGTATGGGATCCATGGCCTTCGTTGTCACGAGGTGTCTCAGAGGATGAGTTTAGTGGAACGGTTAGTCTAGAAGCATAGCCTTTGTTGAAATACCTTGCTCCAATCAATTTCCTATTTTTTCCATACATATATTAGTAGTTTGATTTACACAAGCTTCGGTTCAAAACCTCAGTGATATAATTTTATATGCATCTTTTATTTGATTTTTCTATGACTTAAATCCCTTTTTGATTTCCTTTCAATTTAACACAATACTCTAACTCAGAACATTCTTTAAAGAAGTGAAGATCATGGGCATGTAGACCAATGCCTACAATTATTTTGACCATGTATGTTTCATTTTGATTATTGTGATTCATAGTTTTTTTTTTTTTTAATCAGCAAATATGATTAAACGCCATCCTCGCAAGACGCAAGGTATGGACGGAACAAGATACAAATGGTGCCGCATATAGACAGTACACCATAACCATCAAATAAAGCCCCTGAAGATAAACCCACTAAAACACATCACCACCTAAGACGGACACCTTAACAGAAACAAAACAGTATAAACACAATATCCACAACCACCCATCGCCACTACTCACCCCAAAGAACACCCCTCAAAATAAAACTCCCAGACTTCAACACCCAAACTAAGCCAAATTCGAAAAGCTCCTAACCGAATGCACAAGCAGCTTCCACAACCTCTCGACCACCAAAGAAAAAGTTATAAGGCTTAAAAAATGCTCATCCACCAAAGAAATTCATACATTGTATTAGTGGTAGAATTTGAACTTGTGTTTCTTTAAAGTAAATGTTGAATTCTTACCAACTAAACTAGTTTTTTTTTAACCTTCTAGTTCTTAAGGAAATGAACCAAAGTAATATGGAGTTCGGCCAAAGAACTGAACTTGAGTTCTATCAAACAATTTGTAAAGTACATTAACCATTTGAGATCAATTGTGTGATTGATTAAATTAATCTTTTGTTGAGAACATTTATCTTTTGAAAGTTTATCTTTCGAATAATTTTTAAATTTATATGAATATACGGTGAAACACTTTTAACTTTTAGCATTCGTGTTTCTAATATGATTATAAAAAAAAATGGCAGTAAAATTGACCAGGACTTGGATTTTCCTTAAAGATATGGTTACGTCATAAAAAGAAAAACTTAAACCTTTTTTTGGTATAAAGGTTAAAAAAATAAATGAAAGAGAAGGTTGTCTCAAAAGATATCTTAAAATGACCGTAAAAATATCACCACTTTAAAAAAACATTTGCAATTATAAGTCAACGATGTGTTTTTTTTTGAACAAAATAAGTCAACAATGTTTTTTTAATGAACAGTGTTTTTTTTATAAAATTTTGATTTTGATTAAATTTAAAAATATAAATGTTTGTTACTTTTAAGTTATAACAAACCAAATTAATTATGATTATCTATTTCAATGACATTAACAACAATCTTAATTATAGAAAAAATTATTTAAGGGTATGATTGGGATAATGAAAAACTAAGTATAAATATACTTATATAGTTTGTTAGATTTTTTAAATGATAAAGGAATAAAAACTAAACGTGTATATATATATATATATATATTCATATCGTATTTGTTACATTTTTTTTAATATTTAAATGTATTCTTATCTATTTGTTACATATGTTATTTGTATTGAAAATTGAAAACATTCTTAGAAACAAAAAAAGTCAGCCCAAAAATGCTGAAAGTGATTGTTTTTTTTTTTTTATATATAGGATAGATAATGAAGAAGTGAAATAAAGTGTGCCATTATAGGTCAAATCTTCTATAGGTGATACTGTGTGGCCCTCATCTAACTTGGTTAGATCATTTTAAAAGAAAATATATTATTATTTTTTTTTACCACATATTATCGATATTTAAAAAAATAATAATCAGACTTCAGTACCTCTTTCAAGTCACCTTTCTTTGTCCCTTGCCAATTGAATAATAGACGGTATAATTGTTTGTGTCTAACTAAGACTATGAACTTCTTGACTTCTCATATATTTATAGCGAATATAATTGATGCACGATAAACTTGTCAACTTAAGGTTAAATATCGATTCTTATTTTTGGTAGGATTTGTTTCCCTTAGAGATTTAAGAAGACTTTACTCGTAATAGGTTAGCTCACCTTTCTTTGTCCCTTGCCAATTGAAGAATAAATGGTTTAATTGTTTGTGCCTAACTAAGAATATGAACTTCTTAATTTCTCATATTTATAGCAAATATGTACGACAAACTTGCCAACTTAGGGTTGAATATCGATTCTAATTTTTGGTAGGATTTGATTCCCTTAAAAATTTAAGAAGACTTTACTCGTAATAGGTTAAGTGATCCATCATTTTGGTATATGTCTCCTTACTCTCACCTTGTATTTCTTCTTCTTCTTCTTATTTTTTTAAAAAAAATAATAAATTGATGAAGGCAGTTTATTCCATATTTTCAATGCTAACAATCCTGTGTTTTCCATCCTCTAAAAGAAAATACTATGTATTCTATGAAATGATAATGAAAAATGCATAGCAATAGAAATAATTGGCCACTACCCCCATAATTCTGTTAAACAACTTAGTAACCATTATTTGATTACTTAGAAATTGGATAAGTGTACATTCATTAGTTTTCATGAGTGAATTGCTCGTACTATAATAACATTATTCTTTTGGGAAATGTTAACGAGTGCTTTCGGGGCACTCTTTAAGAGCCTAGAATAGTAATTTTTTATGAAAACTTGTGTATTTAATACATTGAAAATTGAACTGCTTGACTTTTTTAAAGAATAACTTCCTAATTTAGCATGCTTAAGAGTGCCCCGAAAACACTCGTTAAAGACCCTATTCTTTTACATATGCAGCAATTGATTCAACTGCACCCCATTTGTCTAAAGCAAAATCCAAGGCAGACTCATTTAAGCAAAAAGTGGCGTATTTTCAAAAAATTAAAACAAAACATTTATTTTCTAGTACAAAACAAAAATATTTCTATAGGAACTAAAAATATAAAGTAGTACATTTACATGTATAAAAACATATGAGAAATGCTAATGATACTAAAAAAAAGAAGTGATATAGTAGTGATTGCATTGAAAATTGTATAATAAATTCATAAAAAGTTAAAAAAGTTTCTTTTTCAATTTTTATTTTTTTTAGTATCTTTAATCAGTACCCAGAGACACTGGTTAACATGACCCAAAACATATTTATACCTTCTTTAAAATTGATAAGGAGAAAATGAATAAATAAATGGAATAATAGAATATGCATAGTACCTGTTGCAGTGAAAACTAGGATCACTCCCCTTATCACATATTCCTCTCCACTTTGATGGAATTGGTCCAAACCCTTCATCCCTAAAGCTCTTGGATTCAGGCCAAACGCCTAGAGGATCAAATGGAGTGGGACAAAAGTAAGTAGTAATGTAGACAAAGTAAGATAACCACTAAGAAGCATATATAGATTGGAAAATTCTACTCTTCACATTCTCATATCCACATTACCATTGGCTAAAAGCTACCTATATGGTCCTATTTTAGCTCTCATTGCCCACTCACTTTAATTTCACGGTTACACCACTTGGGGAGAATTTTGAATATATAATTTTTTTATTTATTAAGCTGATGTATGAACAATCGAAACATAACAATTTTCTCGTTGGTGAGCTTATCTTGTCTTGATTGGATAGGACTAACCCCACCTTGGCATATTCACAGTCCCACCTCTCACATGATATTAAAACACCCAATTTTATATGTTCATGTTATGTTAAAATAATGAACTCGAAGTTATTATAATATATATCTACTTCGGTTTGAATCAAGAATTTAATTATTAATCGGATCCATATACGTTACAATATTATATTATATTATATAGTCATGGGGCTAAATTTTATAATCCGGGTATTACAATCTTACATTTTAATTGTTTTGAATAAACTATCATGTACTTGCAAGTTGGCATGTTGTAATTTTTTTCTTTTTGAAAATTCATTTGGATTGACCTAATGATATTGCCTTGGAATCTGAGAATGTGTTCCTCCAAAATCATATGTTGATTAAATGCTCATTATAAAGTTTTCAAAGGTGTTTATGACTTATTGAGGTCAAACAACTGAATTTCAGCCACACCATCGTGTGTCACAAAATCTTCTTCTATGAATTTTCTTCCAACCACAAAAAGGTATTGGAGTTTTTCAAAAGATCAAACGTGAAAGTTCATAAACCATACGTTGTGATTAGAAAATCATTGATCTTGACACTTTATAACCCAATGACGGCCAGATTCAAACAAATAATATACTAATATTATGAAATCAACTTTTCAACCAAAAAAAATATTCAAACTCTGATCAGTCATTATTTATACATGGGGCAGGGGGATACAGATATATACAATGATAACTTTGTCTATCCTCTCCAATCCATGTCACATGTGTGTATGAGTCAACGATCTAGAAATAATAAAAATAAGTTAGTCCCAAAGACATTAAACTTTGATATCTTCGTTAAGGTCTCGAATTTAAGTGTTTTTTTTTGGTCGGGTTCAAATCTTAAGCCTTCATAATAATTGAGCTAGACTCGAATTAGAGCTTTGTTAATTAAAGATTGTTTTGGTTTTTTGTTGGAGGTTAATTGTAGACAAAATCGGTCGAGAACTTACACCAATAACATTATTATAAAAAACATATTATTGCCGTTATTTTTGAAAGGTAAGAAACAAATAAGGAAAGTGACCTGTATCAAGATTTGCTATAATGACACCATCACCAAATCTGGCTTTGTTCCAAATTGAGCTGGACGGTATCACTCCATAACTATCTTCTAACCCCATGAACCCCCATGAATGAGTTGTGTGTAGTTTCCTTCCATTGTTTTCAAACACTGACAATACTTTTGGATGTTCTACAACAAGTAATTTTCACAAAAGAGTATCAGAGAAAAAAAACAACTACAAACAGAGAAAATAGAATAGAATAGAATGTTCTGTTCTGAGCTCTAACTTGCTATCTCAGCTGCTACTTCTTCTTCCAATGTTGCTGCAAAACCATTTATGTGCCTTGTGTACGAGTAAAATATTGATTCTTTTGCTGTTTTAGAACTGCATGAAAGAAAATTCAATCATAAATTAGATTTTGAGTAGATCATGTGTTACTTAATTATATAATATATGGTTTTGAATTAGAATACCTTCCCAAGAAAGATCCTAGAAACTCATAGTGAGAATCCGTTATACGATTGAAGTCAACTGAAGACAGTTCTTCTGAATCATGTGAATGGCCCCCTAAATATACCACATATGACTACAACAAAAATGGACTAGAGATTAGATATACTTTGTTTTTAAAGTATTGTTAGTAGAGATTTTCCAAGACTGGTGCAAATAGCAAATTGAAGTAATGTCTCACCTTTATCTCTGCAAAGGTTGGTGTGTGAAATAGAGAGACAAGAAGAATTTGAAGGAGAAAATGAAGGGTAGGAGTTGGTAACCCCATTGCTTTGAGAAATTCAACTCTTATTTTGCTTTGTTTTCCAATGCAATAGAAGCAAAACCTTGGGTTTTATAAAAGAACAGTATGAATATTTCCCTGCTTCTGAAAAGAACCATTTTTGTATTTAAGATTTTATTTTTTATTTTTTTGGGTATGAAAGATAGTGTATACCGGATAGAGTCGTTTAAAACATATGAAAACAAGTAGTAAAAGTATCAAAATCGATATTAAAGTGTTTTAAATGATTATTAATACATGTTTAGATATGATTTATTTTCTATTGATTGGAAGCTTGCCAACCTAGCCGCTAATAATTTTAAAATATAAAAATAATAAGGTGAACACTATTTAATAATTTGTCAAAAAAAAAAATTTAATAATTTTAAAATGATATTAACATAGTTCAAAACTTCAAATATAAAAATTATAAACAGTGTAGTAAAAAAAAACCATGGACACTAATTTGTAGGTAAGAAATGATGTTCGTACAACTATTTTTTGAACAAGTTTTGAAACAACATTTTCTTCTTTTTGGGACGAAAAGTCGAAAACAATAGAAGAGACCGAGTAAAAATAATGTTAGTATCATATAGTTGTTTCAAAAATTATTAAAAAATAGTTGTAGTAACATAGTTTCTTTTTATAGGTTGGCCTCATTCTATTTCAAACTTTCTCATCTAGTAGCTTTGTTAAGCCCACCACACACTTGAATTTGGAAATTCCATTTTTGGACTATTGTTACTTGCTTATGAAAGATACAAAGTGCGTGTTTGTTTGTGGATGGTTGAGCAATAGGTATCTCAGCCTTATTAATCAAGTTGAGATGTAAGTTAAAATCAATTATTTTTCATTAACACAACATCGTGTAAATATTTGGATACGTCCTGCGCAATTTTGTTTGAACACCAATTTTAACCAACCAACAAAAATGAAAGCATATTGTCACTGTTAGGAGTACTCTTACACAATACAATAATACAGTGCTATATATTTCTGACAAAGGCCCCTATTGGCTAAAATCTCCAAGTTAGTTACAACTTACAAGTCAACTTTTTTGTTAAACCTGGTTGATTATTCTTTTATTAATCCTAGTATGTATGCTCACAAGGATCCGAACAGATTTTAGTGCTCATAGTATTGAAAGAGATACTGGCAAATTATTCATCAACAATATTAATTTATTTTGTTCCTTCAAAAAGAAAAAATATTAAATTAATTTAACATATTATTTTAACAAAGAAGATAACATAACTACAATAATTTGAATTTAATATTATACTCTATCATTCAACAACATATGATATAAGTCATCTTCATAAGTCAATTCAATCAAATTATCTTATAATCTTGAAATTCTCTTCAATCAATATTATAATTGAGTAGTGATATTTGTACAACTTTATGATACAACTTCGATGACAACTTTGGTTTTCTATCCTTTGATTGGTAAAAAATAATAGAGAGAGAAAAAGGAAGAGAGAAAATAAGGAGATAATGTAGTATGAGATAGAAAGTTGTTAGAAAATGGTTGTACAAATATCATTTCTCATTATAATTCTGTAAAATTGTTTCTTGGTCTACATGCTCTCGTTTCACTCACTTTTTCCATCGA
>Ga0315915_1007329_pt1 | contig 13221 bp, 7 predicted proteins | sample MpolbnodulesMG_FD_207738 | JGI IMG/M metagenome (GOLD analysis project Ga0315915, IMG submission 207738) | Medicago polymorpha root nodule microbial communities from Los Angeles, California, United States - branched nodules | ecosystem: Host-associated > Plants > Roots > Nodule | place: USA... | reverse complement strand
GGGTTTGCTACAATAGACTCACTCATTTTCATAAAGGTCTATTTTAGCAACCAACACCTTTTCACTTGGACACAAAATGCTCATGTTTTTGTTTTTTGAGAAAATTAATACTAAGGGATACAAATGTAATTTCCAATTAAATGTTAGATTTTTTTTTTTTTTTTACGAGATCTGTACAGTCCACCGTTCTCTTTCTTCCTTCTCTTTTGCTATTCTTCTCATTAATATACCAATATTTTCATCAGCCAAACAAACTTCCACATCAATGTCAAGTGCCAGCATATAAAGCATAAATGGGGTTTTCTCACCAAAGATTTTATTTTTTAAGTGCCAAGCTAAGAGAAGGAAAAAAAAAATAGCACCAGATATTATCATCCTCTTTAAAACAATGTGTTATTTGGCAACACAAAATGCGACATTGTATCTGATATTATATAAAATAAACTCTCGAATCTATCTTGTTTCCATCTGGTGAGAGAAAATAATTATTAAAACAGGGATCCGGATCCTCTCCAGCTGACGTCTCTGCAGCAGCCTCTCCATCTAATAAAACAACTATCAGATACATCCAATGGATGATATGAAAAGACAATAAAATGTTGAAAAACACGTAAACAAGTGTCTTTGTGAATAGTGGCTCCTCTTCTCCACTGTTAATTAAATTCTTCCTGCACTGTGTGAATATGAAACAATATTCTATTACAACTAAACTCTTGCTCTTTTACTCTCTCGTAGCATGTGTATCAAATTTCATGAAAACTTATATTAAAAATAATAAAAAAACTATCCAAATCAAATGTAATAAACTCAAAAAAAGAGTACAAAAGTTTCTGCAATGAAGTCAAGCAAAATGAAAAATGATGTATATTGATTTTTAAACTTCAGGTTTGCTCCGTCCGCCTTCGGATAATGTTTCGCACAGTAACATAACTTCAGGTCTGATCTCTCAAAAGCACCACAACCTTTCAGCTTTCCACATTCTGTGCAGCTACCAGCAGTCTTCCTCTTATCATATTTATTTGCACTGATTGCTCATTTTGAGAATCATGTAATAGATGCAAACGATATTTATGTGCACGAATTAAATTTGGAGATATTTGCAGATTGTTTTTCAAAATTTTATTGTCTTTCCATATCATCCATTGGATGTATCTAATGGTTGGTTTATTAGATTGAAAGGCTGTTGCAGGGATGCCAGTGGGAGAGGATCCACTTGCTTAAAACAGTCACACCATACCTAAGTTATATGGTTATAGAGAAATGATATTTTTTGTAAAAAAAAAACAAATAAAAAAGGTATTTGTAAAATCATTTTGAAACAACTTTCTTCCCTCTTTTTTTATTTATGATAAAAGCAATGGAGAGAATGGATGGAAGAGAGAGTAAAAACACTATGAAAGCGAGAAATAATGTTATCCTAAACATTGTCTTAAAATAATTGTATTGTTTATATCATCTAGCTAGGACGTCAAATTGGGTGTCCACATAACATTCCTACTAAAAAAGGAAAGGCCCCTGATGTTTTGTCAACAGGTAGTGACTGTTTCCTCTGCATTGAAAGCTACATAAATCTAACTGCAAATTATAAACTGAATTAGCTGTTAATTTTCTTGACCAAACTAGTCAGATGTTGATTGAATGTCTAAATGAAATAAATAAATAAATAAAAAGAATAAGCAAATTAATGTTAGGATGATCACCCTCGTGAGAATGATTTTATTCTTTTTGTCTCGAATGTTTAATAACCACTAGACAATTGACAGAACGTTCTTAGGTATATATATCAATTGAAAATAGGCAATCAGTGGGTACGAAAGAGATTTAATTATGTTCCTACCACATGAGGATTTCATTCAAATTGTTTGTACACTTTTAGACGTTATTATAATCCTTAATTTCAATTGTTTTGTATTCGTTATATCATTGCAGAAAATGGAACAATCATTTTAGGTTAATTCTTCCATCAAATCACGAATAGTTTAGGAGAATTTGAGTTTGATTTTTATGCGGAATAATACTTAATCAATTTTTGTTAACATCTAATTTTGAATAACTTGGGCGTGTAAACTGTTCGGATAAAATTGATAAATCCAAAAAATCAAATCGAGAATTACCAATTTTTTCAGTTTGGATCAAAAATCAAAGAATAGAAGGAAACCGAACTAAACTGGTTCGATTCTCTCGATTTTCAATATACGGGTGAACTAAACTGATAAGTTTACTAAACCCATTTTAACTTATCCTAAAGTAGATCGAACATTTTATTGACATCATCACACAAAAGAGAGAAATCTATAGAGAAGAAAGAAAAACTAAAACTTCTATTCGCTTAGTTGAATTTATTGGATGACTGAAATTTATATAATTAAGTAGTTAGTAACCATCACATATAACTTAAGTTGTTCAATTAGGTATTCAAATAGTTCATCTTTAATTATATTATTTCAAATTAAAATTTTATAAAAGAACAATTTTTTACAGAAGCTAAAAACAACTTTTTTTTTGTCTATGCTCAATTAGGTATTCGTATAATGTTTACCGAAACTTTATAAATTCTACTTTCAGTATTTAAATAAATACAAGTATTGAACCTTTTTTTTTTACTTTTTTATTTACATTTTCAGGCGAACAAATAGCCGGACAAATCCGTATATCATTGGTTTAGTTTGGTTCGGTTCACTTATGAACGCTGACAACCAAACCAAACCGACCTTATGTAGATTTAGTCGGTTTGGCCTTTTTTTTTTTTTTTTACTGAAAACATAACCAAATCGAACTGTTACACCCTATGAATAACTAGCAAATACATTAGGCAAATCCCGAGGCCTTATAATAATGAAGTGCATTGTCAAGTGTAGTAATAATTGAGTAGTTGAGTAAATCACCGATTCACTTCTTGAAATCATAGAAATCAATCAATTTACCCTTGAAATTTACAAATATGCAAGAAATCCCTGATTTTGAACGCCGTCTGACAAATTGATCCTTATATTAAGTTGTGCCATTAGAGAATGTGATTAGGACGTTAACTGGTTATTCGACAAGACCATATGTAATTCCACTCATTGTTACGTAATAGAGACTAATTTGTCCGATTTTTGAAAGAAATTGAAAACTCATTTTACTCTACAATGATAATATTTCCCCAATATAATGGTGACTTCATCCTCTTCAATTGTCTTGAATTGCTAAGAATATGATAGGATGGACGGGGATTTCCATTTACAAAGAGTTGACAAATTATTTACAAAGAGTTGACAAATTAAACCAATAAGAAGTCGGTCTTCTTCTCCCTTAGATGAAAATATGAAACCTAATTTTTTTAAGTTTCACTTTGAGAGAAAGATTATTATTCAAGTAGTTGGAGCTTTAGACAAAGAATTCTTCACATGACCTTTGCCAAAGACAATCCCTTTATTTCTTTTGCTTTCTCCTTGTATTCCCCATCCTTAAATGCTCTATATTTCCACTTCCTTAATAGTGTTGGTCCTCTCAAACGTGGTGGGGCTTTCATTGGTGGTGGAGATGATATTGTTCTTCCCATGAGTGGTGAAACTGGTGTAGGTCCTCTAAAAGATGGTGACCTTATTACCAAAACCGTTAAGATAAATTCTTATGTACCTTGGAGTCTGATTGAGTACTAGTACTCACTAAGTAAAATTTGTTTAACTTTTAAATTTATTTTAAAATAAATTAAATATATAAAAAATATGACATATTGGATGAAAGATACATACCCAACCAAACTACATGAATACAATTATATTCATCTAATGTTAATTATTGTGAAGACTTTGTGTTCTTACCAAGTCCATATCACATTTGGACCCTTTTTTTTTAAGATTTCTGCTCTCCCCCCTGCAACTTTTGCTCGCGCTATCATGTTTTCCTGTTGTATCCCTGCGTGAGTTAAGTCACGCAGCGTGACTTAACTCACGCACCTTATAAGCTCTGCGTGACTTAAGTCACGCACCACTGGCATGTGCGCGAGTTAACTCACGCACGTTGGCCAGTGGTCAGAGCTGAAGAACAAACATTTTTTGGTCTTTGGTCAGTTTTTCGACATTCAATCTACACGTTTTTTTTTACCAAATTTACACGTTTTTTTTACCACATTAATGGTATTTATAACCTATACTACCATTTCCACCTATAAATACCCCTCCATACTTCCCTATTTCCTCACACCATATCACTTTCCCTCCCTCCTCACTCTCTCCCTCTATTTCTCTTCTTTCTTTCTTTTTTCAATAGTCTCTTTGGGGGCAAAAGTGACCAGACTTCTTCGGGGTAAAATAGTGAGTAGCCGACTTGGGGAAGTGATCAACCCTTGAGATAAGTTTAAATTTGCATTTTTTACCCCAAAAACTTTTTACTGTGGGTAAAAAGAATCTTCTTGGGGTATAAAAAAAACCAGATTTAAATTTAGCCCAAGGGTTGGTGATGTATTTTCCTCAAGAAGGCTGCTCACTATTTTACCCTAAAAAGGCTGGTCACTTTTTACCCCAAGAGGGTAAAAAGAAAATAAGTAGATTTAGTGAATTTGAATAAATTATTGTATCAATTATTGTATGAATTATATTAATAAAATGAGATGTTGTTATATGCCTCAATTTTGTTCATTCCTTTTTATTTATATTTGCTTTTATTTTCTAATTTTGTATTTAATGAACAAATATTAATTTAGTTCATTTCCTTTTATTTATATTTGTATTTTTTTAATGAATAAATTCGAATCAATATTTATTTTAAGTTCATAAATAAATTAGAATAAAGTAAATACATAAATAAATAAATTTTAATAAAATAAATAAATTAGAACAAAGTGAAAAAATAAATTAGAATAAAGTAAATAAAATAAATTAGAATAAAGTAAATAAAATAATATGAATAGAGTGACTTAACTCACACTGCTTAACTTAACTTGCGCACATTTTTACTCATGTGTTAGTTAACTAACGCAAGGGTAGTTTGAGTATTTCAGTTGGGCGCGAGCGAAACTTGTTGGGGGAAGAGCAAAAATCTTAAATGTGTCATCCGCATATGTTTTTTTTTCTCCTCCTGTAATGTCTTATGCGATTGAGCCGATGATTAAAACAGGCAAGTTTTTTACAAGGGTAAATAAATTAGTTAATAATAATATATTTATCTCTGCCAAAAATTAGCAAAAAATAAAATGAGTGTTGTTTTCAACTTTCAATAAACAATTGATTTATCTGTATATCTAATCCTAAAGTACATTGCTAACCTAACTAGATCATACACCCGTGCGAGGCACGGGTGAATTATATGTAAAATGTATTAGTTTTTTTTCCTCAACATAATCAATATATTATTGTAACTAATTGATATGAATAAAATTAGAGTACCAAAAATAAGACAATTGTTTTTTTATTTGAGTTAAACACAATTGATCTTAATACCATTCACACGACAATCATATCAAACACAATTGGAAAATAAGACAAATATTTTTGCATCAAATATAAACAAAAAAGTGTGTTTAATATGAAACTCTAAAATTGTTAAAATTAAACATTTGCAATTTTTAGTAATAATAAGAATATGACAATTTTCAAAATTATCTTTCTCTTTACTTAATTTTCTATATGAATTTGCTGTTTAAAAAATATATATATTATATATGAATTTGTTTCAGAGAATATTAGTTTAAATTTTTAAGAATATTTTATTATTATGGGAATACTAATACCATTGGTTTAACTGCGGAGAAATTTCTAAAAATCTTTATCTTAGAACATTAAACATGATTTTCTTTATGAAAATTTCACCAATAGATGCAAGTTTCAAACCAAGTTAATGGAAGTGGTACGGTTACATGAGTCATGCTACGAACCAACCAACTACTCAGGAAACCGGCTAAACATGATTATCTTTTTGCTTATAATTGTGAATAATGGAGAAATGATTTATATCATAGCTTTGTATTGCTTTCGTTATCATTATACAGCATAAAATATATTAACTCTAACAAGAATCAACTGGTTATTATATAATTCAAAATATCGAGCTTGATTCTTCATCGATCTTGATCAAATGGCCACAAATGTCTTGAGTGTGTGAATGCGGGATCCCCTAACTACAGAGAAACCAAATTCGAAAACAGAAGGGTAGGTTAGCGTATCAAGGCACGGTTTTCAGATGATTGATTTAGTATTGAGAATTTTCGTGCGATTGAGGTTCACTCTTTCTAAGGCAGTAAAAATTGAGATAATTATGTGGATGATAACAGAGAGACTTGCTTTTGCAGGTGCATCTGCAACAATCTTTTACATTATACACATGACAGACAATGTGTATACTAGTAGGAACTCTTTCTGGCCACATTGGTATAACTATATGCGCAGGAAATCGTTCGTTTGCACTTAAAGTTGCACCATTTTTGGCCTGATCTTTGTTCAAAATAAATTTCGCCTATTATTGCAGACCTTTTTGTTTTTGCCAAACTGACTTTAGGGGGAAGTTGTGAAGATAAATTGGATTAAGGATCATATGACAAAGGCTCGAAGTACCGTTTTCTTTGGAGGAGAATGAAACAGTTAGCAAACACCTAGGCATCAGAGTAAGCGTGTTAGGTTGATTTTGAAGGAACTTGGGAAGAGTATGACTGAATGGATTTAATTTCTTTAACAAATGTGGTATTTTTTCACTATTTTCTTTTCAATGAACATATTGATGATGAATATTTTTCACATTTGTGATATAAAATCATTTTTATAACTCATTAGTATGTAAACTTTCTTGGGAAGTTACCAATTCTTTCTAACTTTTTACAGATCTGCTTAGATTAATTAGATTATGATGGAGAATCAAATGTGGTACAGAAAAAGGCTATCACATAAATGATTACAAGAATGTTTAAGTTTTCCTTGTGTCATAAATAATATTTTGTGATTCAGTTTTCACACATACACATAATAACGGGCACATGACCATTTATACGATGTTATTAATCTCTAGCCTGCAAAGTTCCGAATTTCCATTAAAAGAAAATATAGAAAGTGGAAATTAGTAGAACCAGTAGGAAGGAAATGAAAGATGATATTAAAGAAAAATATCTGCTCAAATTGATGAAGTAACAATGGAGGTGGTGGTTGAAGAGGGAAAGTGTACAATGGAAGAAGTATAGAGATAAGCTATGAGTGGAAACGTGATAGGAGTGCCACATCGAATATTCAACAAAGCAACATAACACACAGCGTATATAATATGAGATGCTAGTTATTTTAGTATTATGTATGTATAATCATTAACAACATTTTGTTGTAAAAATAGAATTTTTGTTAGCTCAATTGCTCTTGGGTTTTAAGACAAGAAACTTATCTGGCTGCTCATATGAGTGCCTACACACGTCTTTTCTTGGCTCAAGCTTAAGATCAATTGTGCTAGTGATTAGAGCAGTTAAATATTATTTTTGCACAGATTTGAGGGCTGCTTGTTGTAGGTTTATAAAAATAATTGAAGTTATTTTAAAAATAGATTTTGGCATTCATTAATTTAAGGCTTAAATAGGTCTTTCGTCCCTTGCAAATATAAGCCATTTAAATTTTCATGATTTTCATTCATGAAGTTACTAATCCTTCCAATCTGTCACTCATTTGAGTTTTGGTCATAATTAGTTTTTTTTGCTGAGGTGGGTTGTCATTAGTGACATGGTGCCCATATAGACCATTTGAATTTTCGTCCATGAAGTTACTAATGTAATTAGTACCACTTTTCAAATGATTAATATTTGCAATGGCAAAATGGTAACTTCAGGGATGAAAATTCAAATGACTTATATTTGCAGGGACGAAAAACCTATTTAAACCTTAATTTAAAAGGAAATGATATTCAACTTTTTGAAAGAATCTTGAAAATCTTATATTTAACTTTTTGAAAGATTAAAAAACAACTTTTTGTACTTAAAATTAATAATTATTTCCTTTTTTAACCTTATAAAAAAAAATCAAAATGAAGAAATATTTAGAATCATTTTAAAATAAGTATTCAAATGAAAAATTAAGGTCATGTTAACCGGTGCCTCCGGATCACTAGTTAAAGAAACTAAAAAAAGAAAGTTTTAAACTAAAAAACACATTTTGTTGACTTTAAAGGGATTGACGACACAATTTTCAACGGTACATACTACTATATTTGCTTCTTAACTGATGCTCTCAAAAAATTATAAAGGGACCCTTAATAATCTGTATTTAAAATAGATTATTGCTCAAAATAAGTTTTTTTGTCCTAAACAATAGATTGAATTTTAATTTTAGGCTTTAAAAAATAAAATGGAGGAGTATACGGAGCACCATTCCATTGGAGAATTGGAGATGGAAGTAATATTTATGTATGATATGATCCGTGGATTAGAACTCGCCAAAATATGAAGCCTACAACACCACCCTGCATCATTTCTTCCATTTGACGATCTCTCGACTTTTCTACTAGAAACATAACACTTGGGACATTGCACTGTTGAACTCTTATGAATACACAAGAAATATCAGATATTTGTAAAACTCCTAAGCACTAAGAATAAACATAGAATGTTTTATTCCGCACTACTCTTTAATGGTCAGTTTATTAGTTTATGTTGATGTCAAAGTTATGATCATTTTATGTTCAAGATGTGTTTAAGTTTTACAAAATAGAGACGTGTTCAAGTTATGTCAATCTATTATGTGACCCCTTGTATGTGCATCGATCATGTAATTCAACTCATATCTTTCTCGGTCTTTGGGCTAAGATCAAGTATAATATTTGTTCTTATCAATTTAATATCTGATATGTCGGCCAATGACTCACAATTATGGATGGGAATAGGCCAGGCCAGGCCAGGCTTTGATAGGCCTGAGCCTGGCCTACGAAATTTTTAGCAAGCCTAAGCCTGGCCTATGGCCTTTCATAGGCCTATTTTTTTGGCCTGGCCTGGCCTATTTAAAAGCCTGGCCTGGCCTAGAAGCCTATATACAAGCCTACTTCACATTAAAGTCATAAAATATTCAATTTTCTCTACTTCTAAATAGGCTAAACTGGCCTCAAAGCCTATTTCACCGTAAGGCTTGTCTATTGCTATAAGGCTTTAAAAGCCTATTTCACTATAAGGCCTCAAAGCCTATTTAAAAAGTCTATTATTTGTGTTTTTTTCTTGATTTTTATGTTTAATATAAATTATATTTTAATATAAATAAAAAATAAATTTTAAGAATATGCATGAATAGGCCGGCCTATCAGGCTTCGTAGGCTTTTTTGATAGCCTAAGCCTGGCCTATTTACTTAAATAGGCTTTTTCAAAAGCCTAAGCCTAACCTTTTTCATAAACAGGCCAGGCCAGGCTTAAACAGGCCAGGCCGTAGGCCCCTGTAGGCCGGCCTGGCCTATTCCCAACCCTACTCACAATATTGAGTTTTTTTTTGTGTGTGGGAGAGAATCCACAACAATAGCTTGCTATTGAGTCCCTCAAGTGTCACTTTTGCGTTGCAGTATCCCAATTGCTTGACACACCCCATCAATTCTATTTTAGTACTATAATCTTTAGGTTTTGTTTTATTTTGGGACTTTGCTCTCTCTCTCTCCCCCCTCCCTCTCTCTTAAATGTTTATGTTTTACTTTGTGTCAACCCTTCGATCTCAGGTGAAAAAGGCGCTGTTAATCCGGAGTTTGGTCGAGAGGTAAGGTAAGTAAAGTTTTGTTAAGAATTGTTCCATCCAAGAATCAAGCTCAGATTTTCCCGAACAATTCATCTATGTTGGTGCTCATTAACAACCTGAGTCCAATTACTTGATTCAATGTTTACATTCAATGAATGACCGGTCTATATATTTTTATTTAATAATACTTATTGGGGCATTTCAAATGATAAATGATAATTTTCAGGTGGCTATATAATTGAGATATTATAAAAATGAGTCATCTATAATGCAATATTAACAAAAAAATTCATTTTATATGCATTTTTTATCACTTTATTTTCAAACAACTGAAATTTTTGTTACCCCATTTTAAAAATTGATATTTTGGTCCCTCAGTTTATTTTTTAATGAACTTTGGTTACTCATTTCATTTATGGATCATTTTTTTATGATGTGACATATTTATTTGTTTAGTAACAACGTTTGTTGGACTATATTGAATATCCATATCAGTAAAAATATATTTAGTAAGCATTGTCACATCATAAATGAATATGTCACATGATTAAAGATATAAAGAAAATGAGATGGGAGTCAGAAACCCGAAAAAAATAGCATTAAAAAATGCATTTAAAAAAATTAAAATTAATCAAAAAGTCAAACATATTTAATCCAAATTTTGCATCAAATACAGTTGTCTTTTTTATAAATTTTGCATCAAAATACTCCTCAATATAATGGAAGGGGTGAGCGGATCCTATTGCTGTTTCATAAGCAAAATGGATGCTTTGGTTAACTTTTAATTTTTTTTTTCGAGACGAGATTATGCAGAAAGTGAATATGATAATACAAGTTAATGAACAAGAATAATTATTTTCACTATAACTAGAAAACCACCCCAGAATGCAAGTTAAGTCAATGATAATAAGATTAAAAAATAATGAAACACTCAGAGCATAATTAAGTAGCATAGCATCACAGTTTTGAGTCATTATTTAAATAGTAAAGATCACACAGCTATACCAAACCAAAATACAACCCTAGCAAGTTTGAAGGGGGAAAGTGAACAATGGAAGAAGGATGGAGATATCTAATGAGTGGATGACAATGCTCTTACAACCTCCGAAAAACAGGTTTTGGAAGTTTGGTTAGGAATCCTGAGAGTTATTTATAAGGTCTAGTAAAAATGTCATCAGTACCACCAAGGTGCTCGGCCCAAAGTGAAACTCCTTATACAAAGACCTATATCAACATAGTAGTTGTGAAAAAAGTAATATGAAAAACTAATTCAACCAGACTCTAATCATTTAAATACTTATCTTGAACATGATATGCTCGTACTGATCACAAAGCTAACTGCAAACCATCAATTTAATCTCCAAAAAAAATCTAACTGATATAAGTGTGAATGTTTTGATATTTAATCACTAACTGATTTCTTTGTTTCACGGACCCCTTAGAAAAGACTTAAATCCAAAAACAGTTAAAAAGTGAAAATTACAACACACAATAAGTCCATAAACTAAAAAAAGGAAAAATGAACAAATGGCTTAACTAAGAGGAAGAATGATGAGTGATGAAGAGTGAGAGGAGATCAGGAACAATGGAGGCGGCTGTTGAAGCCTGGGAAGTGAACAATAGAAGGATCGAGAGAACCGATGAGTGGAAACATGTGTTGTGTTGTGTTTATTTAGTTACTGTTTACTTAAGACCAAACTATTGCATAAAAGTCTCACATCGAAGGTTCAAGGAAGCACCATAACACATGGCCTGTATAAAAACAGATGCGAGATTGATGGAAAAAATAGATTATTTCCCACATTTTTCATGAGAACAAACATGGTTAGTTCATTTATATATTGAGTGTTGATGAAGGTAGAAAACAAGTGTTCTATTATAAGAGTCAACCTTGTTTTCTTATCGATCAACAAGGAATATATAATTGGACTAAACATGTCTTAATAATACAAATCTTATATATAAAAATATTTTTTTTGGCATACTACAAATCTAGTTATTTTAAAGAAAAGAAAAGAAAATGATATTTTTCTTATCCGTTGATGGTGGTTTCTAACTTTTCTCACCATTTTGTTTAGGATAGGAAGTGAAACATTTTTATTTTTTTTCTTTTTTTGAAAGGAGATGAAGTGAAATGTTAGAAATGTATTTTTTCTAAAACTCACTTTTTTTTTTTTTAATTTTAAATTATTGTGTGATCAATTTATAAAGTGTGAACTAAGGGTGTTTCAAACCGAACCAATCCAATAGAAAAACCGCAAACCGAACTAACCCAAACCAAAACCGCATTTGGTTTGGATGTATTCAGATCACTTTTTTACTCAACCGCAGGGTTTGGTTTGGTTTGTGATTATCATTTTACCAACCGAACCAAACCAAACCGCAAAGTAATAAAAATACTAATTAAATTTATCTCATCAAGACCAATACTCATAGAAACTCAACAAAAACTTTTATAAAATGACGAAACTTAACAAGAGAAAAAATAAGTATGAAAATAAGTTTTTATATTTTTCAGAGTATAAAAGTTTTTATTTCATTATTTTAATTTGGTTTATATTGTTTGGTGAAAATGAAAATGTAATGTGTAATGAAAAAAAAAACATTGTCGAAAACATTGTTGAAAATATGTTGTGTTTTACCTTTTTAACTTAATTTTAATGTTGGAAACAAAAAATTGTATTGTCTCAAAAAAACCGCACCAACCCAAACCGCATTGGTTTGGTTTGATTTGGTTCATATTGTATTTTAAAAGTCAACCGAACCAAATCAAACCGCATGTTTTTTTATCGTGCGGTTCGGATGACTTTTAACCTCAAAACCGAACCAAACCGCACCGCGAACACCCATAGTGTGAACCCACACCCATTTTGTGAATATAAATTTTATATTCAAAAATAAAATGTGGGTTTCATTTAATAAGATAAATATTTTATAAACCCATTTGGGTTAGCATATTGGTATTGACTTGAAATCTGAGAGTGTGCTCTTTCTCAAAGTTTTAGGTTCGATTTCCTCTGACTAATTCTCGACTATAGTCTAACCAAGCTCTTCCGGTCCTGACCGTAGTCTAACTAAGCTTTTTCGGTCTCGACTATATAGTCTAAACCAAGCACGCAATAATAATCATCATCAGGTTTCAGGCAGCTGATCAACCTCGTGCGCCCATAAACACTACAATGGACTTACACATTCCTCAATGCAAATCTATATGCACTCTCAATCAAATCATGACAACTCAAACTCTAAGAACAAGTTCATTTCTCATAATCCATCATATCAACAGTTTCGGTTATAACAAATTCTAGTCGCCAAAATTGCGGATGGGCTATGATAAGTGTCAAAAAGGAGTTAAATAGACTGTGCATTTTAGGCACTTTGATTACTTGGTTTGCAAGTTATCCTACGAAAAGCTCACAAATACTGAAGAATCATTCGATTATGCTTTTCACATCTAACGCCAACTCTTTGTAGGAAAATACACGCCTGGACACTCTAGAAGCAAGAAAACATGAAGAAATGCAAATGACAACTTTTCGAAGATCAAAGGAACAAAATAGGCAGA
>Ga0315915_1007325_pt1 | contig 13223 bp, 4 predicted proteins | sample MpolbnodulesMG_FD_207738 | JGI IMG/M metagenome (GOLD analysis project Ga0315915, IMG submission 207738) | Medicago polymorpha root nodule microbial communities from Los Angeles, California, United States - branched nodules | ecosystem: Host-associated > Plants > Roots > Nodule | place: USA... | reverse complement strand
TCTTGCATGATTATTTTTTTGTTTCAAATGCTTTTCTCTAATTTATTTTTTTACACATGCGAGAAAAATGACTAATTCTACTATATTTTTTAATTTATTTGTTAGAAGTTTTTTATGAAGAAAATTTGGGCAGAAAAGCAAGAAATGACAAAGATGAGTTTTCCACAACATCTTCTTTTCTTATATTAAGAGGAATTGAATACTATCAAGATCAAAGAAATAGACAGCTTGCATGAAATGGGAAAAAAGGATAATGTGTTCTTTCTTTATGCTTTATGAAGGACCACATTCAAGACGTTTCAGCCAAACTCCTCTATTATAAAAGTTCTACACACTCCAAACCCAATTCTTAAACAAACAAATTCTTTTCTTCGTAGTGGTCATGGATATCGTTATCGATTCAAGATTCATAATGTGAACTGGAAGAACTATTTTCCAAATCGTGGATTGAATCTTATAATGAATTGTAAGATATATTACTAATAAAAATATGATATTTTCGAGTAAAAATTTATAAGCTAATATATCATATATTTAATTTGTACGCACTGACAATGTAAAACATTTTTACACATGCATCTAATCAAATCACATCATACCACTTTTTTTTAGATAGTTCCTAAAAACATCTCTACAAATATTTACTTATGATTTGACGAGATGCATGTGTAAAACAAATACATTGTCAATGCATGAAAATTAATCTCATATCGTATTGAACCTAAAAATAATTTAAGACTCAAGTCATATAAATCAAATGACAAAAGAAAGTGGCTGACCACACAAAGTTCATAATATAGTTCAAGTTGATTAAAGTTTTTTTAATTGATTTGTCATTTTAGTCAAGAACAAATATATTAGTTTTGGAGATCATGAGATATTTCGCGGGAAAAGAAAGGATCATGAGATATTATTCATGTTGAACTCCATGATATTCATCATAGGCTTGTGTTGGCTAAACAACTGAATTATCATGACATTATTTGTTTCACAAAATTCCATCTATTATGTTATCCTCCATGATCAAATGTCAAGGTTTCACAAGTATGTTGCTCTGAACAAGACATCAAAGATTTTCTTTATCAAGATTAAACATGTTAGCATCACTCGCACCCTCTCAAAAGGAAATAGTTGTGCAACCTTTTTAGCTAAGCTATGAGCTTCTTCACATTGAAAAGCTTAGTTTTTATTTTTGCTTTGTTTTTTTTCCTTTAGCTTCTTAACCAAAAATTATTTTTTTCCGGTTTACTCATGTTTTTTCTTCTTCATATAAATAAATAAAGAAGAGAATCGTGGGAAAAAAATCTTACACATGAAAATTATTTCTAGATCTAACTTTTACATATTTATGGTCTCTTATTTTTTTTCCTAGATCTGTTTTCGTAGATCTGAAAAAATAGTATAATAATAATACTTACTACACTCGCAACAACAACAAAAACGTGTTTTTATGTATCTTGCATGATTATTTTTTTGTTTCAAATGCTTTTCTCTAATTTATTTTTTTACACATGCGAGAAAAATGACTAATTCTATTATATTTTTTAATTTATTTGTTAGAAGTTTTTTATGAAGAAAATTTGGGCAGAAAAGCAAGAAATGACAAAGATGAGTTTTCCACAACATCTTCTTTTCTTATATTAAGAGGAATTGTAGTAAGTATCTTTGATGGAATTCTTGTACTTTTCCACAACATGCGAGTGATGCTAACATGTTTAATCTTGATAAAGAAAATCTTTGATGGAATTTCCTATTAAGAAGTTCATACTTGTGAAACCTTGACATCTTATCACTCGCACCCTCTCAAAAGGAAATAGTTGTGCAAGCTAAGCTATGAGCTTCTTCTAACGTTGATATCATGGTCCATCCCTACCCTTCGGCCAACATTTCAGACCTCCTCTTCATGAACTCTGCATGAACTTAGTTTTGAAAAGCTTAGTTTTTATTTTTGCTTTGTTTTTTTTACTTTAGCTTCGTAACCAAAAAATATATATGTGAGCTTTGAATGTTTCTCTACGTCATATGTCTTGCTAGTTAACATTTCATCACTTCTCTCTTCGAAAAGTTTGACTTTAAAGTTGTTTTGAATTGGGTCACAAATAAGTTTACCTTCAAATCCATTATGAATCCTATTCTCTTTGAAATGCTTCATTTGTAGCGTGTTCCTGACTAGAACGTTCTTATTTCTCGTGTTTATTGTAAAGCTAATGCCTCATTTGTTCTAAATTCAATGTGTTTAGATACATCTAACATTTTATTTTATTATTTATATGTTTCTTGTACACCTATTTATAAGAAAAATATATGATTAGCAATGGTGGGTACACTTTGTTTGGTTGCTTGATTATTACTTGCTCCACACATCAAGTATTTATTGGTGTAATTTTCATCGAATTCACAACAAAAGTGGTGTAACTAAATTCAATTATGAAATGACTCTATATCGTTCTAAAGACTAGCCATTGTAGACAATAAACAAGGAATTAGAAGAAGATTTTGACGTGTTTTCATACTTGCTTTTGGTGGCTGCGATTGTGACGTTATTGATAATAACTAACTGGTTTGCTATATCATTAACTTCAATGTGAAGACCACAGAGCTATGCCGACACCACAGAGCAAATGTTGAATCTATTGTAGAAATCGTGAATGAATCTACCACGAGGATCTCTAATCAATCATCCACAAATAGAATCTATTTTTATGAGACCATCAACATTTATAGTAGTTGAGTGGTGGAGGTTCCCAAGAAACCCTAGTGATGCGTCTAGCTTGATTTGTGACCACACGAAGAAGCTGATTAATTATCGAAAACTTTCGATTCAACTTTCTATACAAAACCATGTATGGACATAATGTTAATTTGGTGACATGTATGAGCAATGTAACATACATTTTGTAGCACCGACACTTTAGATCTGTGTCTCTGGTTTCTGACACATGTCAATGTTTGATGCCGACACAACTCCGAGTCATGTGATTATATTTAAATGTAAGTTTTTTTCAAATTATTACTGATGTTAACGTGTGAGTGTCGTATTCGATAACTTTGATAACAGCATGAGCACTACATAGTCCTCTAGACACCTACCAAAAACCACATGTCAGTGTCTTGTTCGATAACTGCATGAGTACTACTTAGTAATCTAGACACCTACCAAAAACCAATTGAAGTTAAAGATGAACAATCAAAAACTACGATTAGAGTTTGCATAGTTCAGACCTTTAAGTATGTCTAAACCATTAAGGTTTACAAATGATGAAATGAATTTCTTAAATTCAAGTAGAGTTGCAGCTCAATGAAACGACATTTGTTTGAGCTGAATCAACGAAGAAAATGAAGAGAAAAAAAGGGATCAAAGTTGTGATTTCTATAAAAAATTTGAACTTTTTAAACTGTCAATGCTACTATTCTGGAACCTCCACAGCCCAAACTACACTACCGATCAAATGATAAGTCGGAAAAGTTGGCAGTTTCGGCGGTGCGGCACCAGAACAGTGTCATTGGGACAGGAATAACCAATAGACATCTCTGTCAAATTGCATTTGTTAGTCATTCACTTGTCATCTTTTTATAGAACAACTTCACATATTATGTTTCTTTGCTAGCAATATGGGACTAAAAGCCATATTTATACTCTCTACTTTCACAACTCACTTGGCACTTGTATTAACATATCAGTACTACTTACTTCCAAATTGCAATGTTCTTTGATCACTTTTCCAACACAGAAAATTCTATATAATCAACTTCACATTATATGTTACATAAGCATTCTTAAATTGATATTTAGAAATCTCATAATTAAACTGAAACAAGGTTGATCGAGGAAAAAAGTGGCAGAAACCATAAAGTTTGCTCAATTTTTAACTGTGTCAGATTGTTGACTTTTTCAATATAATTTCATACCTTCTGCCTTGAAGCAGCATTACATACCTTCTTCAACCACTTGTTTGGCTTTGCTTTTCTGTAAAACATTCACTAAACATTTTTTTTCTTTACTCAACATGAAATTAGAAAATTACAATCCTATTGGAAAAAATCTTGCACCAACATAAACCACGCCTCCTAAAAATGAAACAAAATTTGCTCAACACCTTAAATCACCAACACATTTCTAAAAGCTATTACATTGATTAGTCTTTACGCTTGTCTTTTGTTTTTACATATTCAGGTATGCATGATGACCAAAATATTGGCAACAAAGTACATGAAGCTTGTATCACAAGTCCAAGTGGTAATCCTGAAAAATCACTTCCTGTTATCTTAATATATGATGCAAGTGCAACACCAAGGTATCCACTCACAATGAATGCCAATGCAACAGCAGACATAAGAAATGCCATTATTGACCCTTCGCAACCTTGTGGACATAGCTGTGCTAATAACACGGTGAATGGAAGAAACTTAAAGAAAAATAGAACCTCCAAGAATCCTGAGAAAATCACAACGTAGAGTGTATCCGGCACGCCCATTTGTCTATAGAAACCGTGCACAAATAAGACATCTGAAATCATTAAGAATGCAATTGTTGCTTGAATCGCTGATATCAGTTTCCTAGGTGATATAGATTTCAGATATCGATTATATATAACGCCCCATAGAAGCATTGTTGCCTGACCAAAAACCTTGGCGATACCTAATACTGACGAGTCGATTTTCAAGTATTGTGTCTGGTAAAAGAACATGGTTCCGTTAAGTAAGGGAACAACTGCATAAGATAATGCAAACCATGAGATTGAATAAGCGATTTCGGGTTTTCTTAGTGCGGCAGATAGTTCTGAAAGCTGTTTCTTTACCCCAATTGATGGATTCTTTGGAAGTCCAAGAGAGCTTTCGCGAACCGAAATGGTTATGAAGAATTGGAGAGCAACGAGAAGGCCAAAAAACATAAACATGGATTGTGGAGAGAGGCGGCTGATGAAAATGCCGCCAAGAAGGTTGCCGGCGACTCCTCCTACAGAGGAAGCTATCCAAACAAAGGATTGAAGGTTGCCTGAGGAAGATGGTTGTTGAGAGTGCTTGGTTGAAGACGGAGGCTGTTTACCCATCTCGGCAACGATGGCATCATTTCCTACCTCAGTTATTGAAGCGCCTAGATTACTAAGGAGAAGATATATAGAGATAGTGAAAACAGATATGCTTGATGGAGAGATTGCTATTGCTAGCCATGACAGTGCCTGCAAGAAAGCTGCATAAACAAATTTAAGGAAATATTTAAGAATTTAGTTATAAACAAAGGAAAAATGAATAAGAAATTTTAAAGTTTTTGACAACTTTTACTTAATAATTGAATACTATCAAGATCGAAGAAAAAGATAGCTTGCATGAAATTGGAAAAATGTCAACAAAACTGCTCTTATGGATGAGAACATATATGAAAAGACACCAATATCAACTCCAATCTTAGCAACCAAGAAACATATTCATGCCAAGTTTTGACACATCATGCAACTGGTTAATAATTTTCCTCTAGAAGACGTTATCGATGATTACCATTCACCAAACCAGTTCCCTCATAGTTAACATTTTGACGAGGATAAGTTTTTCAGATATTCTTGTTATTAATTAATAAGTAAAAAATAGGATTCTTAGCCCAAAGAGGACAGAAGAAACAATTTACATGAAGTTCCACCATGTCACACTCACACCTAAGAAAAATATGATTCCAAAGACTAATAGATACATGAGAAGGTTTAATTATATCAACCTTTTATGCTAAATGGAATGAACAATGCAGGGGTAATCATTGGAATGCAGCGAAAGGTTATATAGTCACAAAATAATCTATTCAGATTTAGTCTAGCATTGAACGAAGTAAAACAAAGTAGAAGACTCCAGAGTTAATAACCATTACATGTTAATAAGCAACTAAAAAAAACCCATGAAATCAAATTCAAAGTGAAGATAACTAAAAAAATGCAGTACTTTGGCTGATTCAAATGTTTCAGTTTTGAATACTTGATGATCAGATCACCACACACTCAACAACAACCACATACAAGGAGAAGAAATGTTCTTATTAGAGATAATGTTTGTTAATAGTTAGTTATCCCTGTTAGCTTCTTCATTTTCATTTTCATATGGACTCGTATGTATAAATAAATAAATAGAGTCTCTCGTATTCATTATTTATAAAGTTATCAACAAATGAGATATTTTAGTAATAGCTCTTTGGCAGTGAGACCAGGATAATTCTAATTCATAGATTTTAAAAAGTCTGCGACAGAACTGGTTAGTTGGAAGAATAGTTCAGATTCTTACCTATCTTTCTATTCTATACCTTCTATTAATTGTGATTTATTCAAAACTGGTTTTCCTATAAGTTTGCCTCAGGATGGTTCTTTACCTATCTTTCTATCACTTCTATTAAATTTTAAAGAAACCTTTTCAATAACCATTATCCTATTTTCCACTTCCTAGAAATAACTGTGATTTATTACACTTCCTTCATACGGAAGCTAACAAAGTATATACTTAATACTTGTTCTGTTTTTAAGTTCAAGCAACAATGACATCTATTCATTTAAGTAGTTCCTAACCATATTCATATTCAAGCATCTAAGTTTCCTTCTGAATCGGGATTTTGGTTTTTCTTTCTTTTGTTTATTCTTTCTTTTAGGATTCATTACTGGCCAGAATCCAAAAGATCCCATTTTTCTGCCTTTGGTTTGATGCAGGGAAATACTACTCGCCTACAAAACTTGGTATCAGGAAATACTACATTGCATTACATGGGAAATAAAAATAATCGATAAACAGAAAACAATAGACTTGTGAGATTATCTCTAATATGTTCAAACAAAATAAAATAAAAACAGAAAATTCAACCCCATTCTTTTTCAATTTTGGAATCTCAATCCTACTTTTTTCTTCGTTCCTTTTTCTTTATGCTTTTCCAAAGCATCCCAATGAAGGACCACATTCAAGAAATTTCAGCCAAACTCCTTGATTATAAAAGTTATACAGACACCAAACCCAACTCTTCAAAAAAAAAAAATTCTTTTCTTCATAGTGGTCATAGACATCGTTATCAATTCAAGATTCATAACGTGAACCAGAAGAACTATTTTCCACATCGAGGATCGAATCTTATTATGAATCATAAGATACATTACTAATAAAAATATATTTTCAAGTAAAATTTTATAAGCTAATATATCATATATTTAATTTGTATAAACCGACAATGTAAAACTTTTCTCCACCTGAATCCAGTCAAATCATATCATGGTGCCAGTTTTTTAAGTTAGTTCCTAAAACATCTCTACAAATATTTACTTCTGATTTGATTGGATGCATGTGTAAAAAGAATACATTGTCGGTGCATGAAAATTAATCCCATTTATCGTATATGAATGAACCTCAAAATAATTTTAGACTCAAGTCATAAACCAAACGACAAAAGAAAGTGGCTGACAGCACAAAATTCACAAAAAAAGTGGTTGACTACACTAAGTTTAGATAATGATTCACCGGAACAAATTAAGATCTATCATAGTGACTCAGGGTTCAACGTAATGAACAGGGATTCAATATGAGATTCATGTCCAATATAGATACACACTAGAGATTCCTTTCATTGGATTCAATTTTGTATCTCGATAAGATTTGTATCGCATGTATCCTAAGCTAGACATGGTCACAGTACCATACTTAAAAGGATCATTCATTCATTCATTCCTTCATACTTCAAACAAAAATAATAGCAAACTATCAATTCCCATTATCAAGGAAGCAACTAAACAGTAATTCACGTCAATTTTTCACAACATCAAAGATGGCAACCTATGAAACACAAGCACAGATACCGAACACAACACAAACACTGACACTAGTAATAATTTGAAAAAAATAATTCAACTTAATCACATATATCGGTGTGAGACACTGATACACGCCTTCGATCAAAAGTATCAGAGCATCAGATATGTCAGCACAGCACAGACAATAATTCAAAACCTTAATCACAACCCAATTCATAAAAAAGAAAAAAGTACACAACTTTACTTCACTATAGAAAAAACAAAAGGGCATGTAGATTATAGAATGGAATAGTGGATGTTACCTCCAAAAGCAATGTATGGCAAACGATGTTGACCAGAAATATAAACAGAATCAGAAACAAGACCATAAAGGGGTTTTCCAACCATAGGAAGATTTGCAGAACTTAAAAGAATTTGAAGAGTTGAAGGATTAACATTAAGACCATCTTTGAGAAAGAAACTCACAACTAACCATGGAAAACACCTGAATCCTTGTACCCAAAAACCCAAACCCAACATTTTTCTCATCAATTTTTCACCATCAACTTTGCTTTTAGCTCCTCCCGTGGAAGACACCATTTTTCAGTTCAATTTCGTAAATGTTAAGGAAGACAATGTTTGTTAGATTAGAGAAAAGTGGTTTCGGGTTTTTTAAGGACAAAAGTAGGAGTTGTTCTTTTTTAGTGTGTTATAGTGGCACGTTCTATAGGTTACACATGTTAATGTTATTTTTCTGTTACGTCCTTTTTTTTTTTTTTTAAGTTACTTTACCTGTATTAATTTCTGCCTCAAAAAATTAATAACAATTATTCCGGACTCATGTTTGGATCTGTTAGGATATTCTTGTTGGTAGTTCCAATACGTGTGTTTAGAGATTATTCCTTAAATGTTATTTTTTTGTAACACACAATTGTGAAGTATTGAGTTTGAATTTAGATGAAGATGTTCAATTCAATTTAACAATATTGAGATAGTCAGTTGGACTAGCTCTTACGAACTTTAAAAAGTTACTTTGCTATTATATTTTTAAATGTTGAATTTAAATTTGACATCAAAGGTTAGCACATACTAATCAACTAAATATATATATAAAAAAAAAAAAAGACTCTATTAGGAGTTAAAAACACATTTTATCACTATGTGGTAGAATTGATCCTCAACCACTTATAATCGATTTGAGCGAACACCTATAGATATCTTTTTTCGAAGTTGGATGAAATTAAAGACTGTGAATCTTAAATTATTACCAACCTTTGGTTATATGTGAAAGATTTTAATTTGACTTTTATGATTTATGTTTTGGTTCGTTAACACTCTATTGTCTTTTGAAAGTTTTATATAAATTTCTGGTGAGTATTTAGTTATCTTTATCACTAGTGTCGATCTCAAAACATGGATGGAGAATGTCACCGTGCATAATCCCTTTTGATTGTATTGTTGCTATTCCAGCATTTGATTGAATAAAGTTTATTTTATTGTAAAAGATATATATGTTCATTTTATCAAGATTCTTAGTTAAAAGAGACTCAAAATGGAACACCCATAAGTTTTATTTTTGAATTTGATTTTGTGCATACTTAAGCATTGTTATAATAATTACTTACTATATTATTATGATTCCAAAAGTTATGAATAATTTGTATCATATTTTATTTCAAATTGTTATATTAAGTTTATCTTAAAACATAGGTCATAAAACATGAATTGATTTAACCTTATGAGCTTAGTCAATTAGTAAAGACATTACGGTTGGTACTAGGTAGGGATTAGAGATTAGAACACGAGATTCAACACTTATTCATTCAAGGTAAATTTCTAGTTACTGGAGTATTTTTTAAAAAATTACATGAATTGATTTGCTTACAACGGTTTTCTTTTATGAGCATCAATTGGAATTATTTTTTACACGTTCACAATTCATACGCAATAAAAGTAATGTATTTTCAATAAGTTATATTGACACTGTTTTAAGTATAATTGAACGTTTGTTATTACTAAGGGATCTCCACTCTGAACATAATACCAACAATACTGACATAAAACCGTTTTTAAAAAAAATACATGTATTGGATTTACTTTTCTTTTGATGTAAAAAACGTTTGCTCAGTTAACACTATACTCAGGCACACAGTTAATTCTTAATAATATAAAAAAATAAAAATTAGAGTTTCCTATAAGTTGTTAAAGTTTCATTCAAATATAATTATGGGGTAATAAGGAAAAGAAAAATAGAGTTTCCCACAAGTTAGAAATGACAAAAGAAGGCCAATTTCTAGAACAAAATTTCATCTAAAATACCAATCTGACATGGAAATAGATCCTCTCAAAGACTAATCAAAATATGAATGGCCATAGTTAACAAGCCATACTGAAATAATCTGAAAGAGCTATGACAAAAAAATACATTGATAACCAGAAAAATGAAGACTAGATTAAAAGACTATAACCTAAAATAATTGGCACAATTCTAGATAAGTGGCTGGCTCATCAATCTACATAGAAGACCAGCAAGTTTGGTATATCAACCACAAGAATCTCAAATAACTACATGAAAACTCCATACATAATTTTCCCTGTAATTCCAGAAAATTTTCATTTGTAAGAAAAGAAGTGAGTGTTACAAATGTCAAAATAACATAACAGTTATATATGATAGAGTAATTAACCAGAAAAATCAGACTAAGATTTTTTTTTTATTCAAATAGATTATCCAACAATCAGTTCTCAACCCTTAAATATGCTTCATACATGCCTTGAGAAATTTCTCCTAACCATTCATTCACCTTAAAACACATTGGCCATCAAGAAAAATTTGTGATCTTGGCCAACAATCAAACAACTGAAAATCTATTCCATAACTGCAACTCCTCCAACAGCTTTTATTTTTTCAATAATACTATTTGCCTCATCTTTTGTGACTCCTTGTTTAAGCACAGTTGGTACCTTTTCAACAAGATCTTTAGCCTCTTTCAATCCCAGGTTAGTAAATGCTCTTACCTCCTTAATCACTTTGATCTTTGAAGCAGCATCAAATTTCTCTAACTTCACGTCAAAAGCTGTTTTCTCTGCCTTTTTCTCCTCAACCTTTGGTCCAGCAGCACCGCCGTCTGAACCCAAGTCCATGCCTTCTGTTGAAATTGGTTGCAACTTTGGAAGCTTTAATCTTTCTGACAAAGCAGGCATGATATGACCACGTTCCTCTTCCGATAGTGCTGCGATTCGTTCTGCGAGCTGAACGATTTTGTCTGACGGTGGAGGTCTAGGTCCATAAGGGTCATAAGATTGAGGAATTTTGTACTTAATTGGCTTGGCCTTGGAATCTTTAGAAATATCTGTCTGGAAAGCTCGAGATTGCAAAGGCACAAATGTCCCAGGCCGAGGGAGACGGCGAATGTATCTTGAAAGGGTGGTAATCCTCATGTCTTTATCGAATCAAAGTAGCGACTAATGGCTGAGAAAAGATGCTATTTCAGCAAGCTAGTAGTATCACCACTACAGTGATCACCCCTCTGAAACAATTTCCCCACAATCAAAGGCTGAGCAGCAATACATATTAAATAAAACAGAGTTTAAAGGACACTCACCGACCATGTAAACCAGTTTTACATTAACATCCTATCCAATGCAAACCCACTGTTTCGCACAATGCTATTCCGGTTTTATAAGTTTATTTTAAAGTTGATTGTATGGAGTGGGCAAGTGGCAAAATAGTGAACTCTTATTGGATGTAAGTGTAAACCTAATTTACACCGACAGTGCATCCCCTTTAACTCTAAAACAAAATATTACAAATATAGCATAATAGCATCAAGTCACTTCATATTATCAAGAAAATCTGGAAGATGATGCTAAACACATGAAACATCAACTTCAATAAACATTCCTAATTCCACTAGAGTAACCGCCTCACATGGTGCAAATCAGCAATTGAACATGGAAATGTCATAGCTTATAAACTAGAACTAGAGTATAGATATTCAAATTCCCATGGAATGTCTCACAAACAAGTTATGGTACAAATTCAAATCTAAATCGAAATATCATATGCCTTGCATCATATGTCACAATTCAAATAGAACAGAACTGGATCTGTACTGAATCACAACAAATAAATCAACACATAATAGTGAACACAAATACACACACACACACAAAGTCAAAGGCTAAGCAGCGAGCCATATGATATATGAATTAAAGGGACATGCATAAATATGTTTTACAATGACAATCAATAAAAACTCGCTCCTTTGTCATTTCATATGATGAAAATAGTGGACTCTGATTAGATGAGACTCTAAATTACAATGCATTTACATCCTTTAAACTTAAGAAAGAAAATGCTATAAGATTATAAAGATAGCATCAAATCACTTCATATGATCATGAAAAGATGGAAGAGAATGCAACACATTAAACATCCAATTTCAATAAACATTCCTAACCCACTAGCTTAATTGCCTCACAAAGTCCAAAAAATCAGCTAATGAATGAATGTGGAAGTGTTTTAAACTATATCTCGAATACATACATTTCATATTCCCATACAATGCCTCACAGCAGTCATTATACAGATTCAAATCTAAATCCAAACATCAAATGACCCAGAAGGTGTATTCCAGTGGCAAGGATTCGGACGCTGAAGGAGGCTAACATTTTTCCTATCAAAACAAAACCCAGCAGGCTAAATTGGACATAATAGCTTATGTAAGATTATACATAAGTGCTTATCATTATAAGCACTTCTGCAATAAGCTGAAAATAAGCTATTTGAGCTTATCTACTGACATAAGCACTTGTGAGACTACATGGGAGAATTTATGAAAATAGATTGTTTCAGCTTATTTCTATAAGTTCGGCAAGATAGTTTATACATAAGCTCTTATGGTACAACGACACATTCATTGCCTTTTGGAATGGCATCACGCGAGGGTTAGGAAAATAAGAAAAATAAAAAATTGGAAAAAGGAATTTGGAGTTTCTCACCGTTTCTTTCTACGACGACAACGAATACCGGCGGCGTTTTCCGGCGAGGTGAGATCGGTGCGATTTCCAGCTTGCTTCTGATACAAAGCAAGGGCGGAGAGGTTGCGGCTGAAACCTGTGTTTAGAAATGATGGGCCTCTTCAAAATTTGATGGATTTGGGCTTCTCATTCTCCGCACCTATTCAAGATGAGAATTGTTTTTTAGGCCCCCTCAATATCTCTTTAGGCCCCCTAAAGATTCAAAAATGCCCTTAATAACATATCCGGTACATATAATCCGGTAGTTCATTTTAATTTTCCAGATTTTGTACCTCCGGAATGTATCTACCGGAAGCACATTTAGATTAACTTAAGTACTCTGTTTTAATTCAGACCCACTTTGTACTTTATCAAACACCTCGTTCCATTATTTTTTGTAATATTAGTATTATAAAAAGTATTAGGAACATTATTTTGAACATTGCTTTTCTAAAT